>Ga0131853_10025539_pt1 | contig 10644 bp, 8 predicted proteins | sample TergutLab28metaG_FD_92764 | JGI IMG/M metagenome (GOLD analysis project Ga0131853, IMG submission 92764) | Labiotermes labralis P1 segment gut microbial communities from Petit-Saut dam, French Guiana - Lab288 P1 (version 2) (version 2) | ecosystem: Host-associated > Arthropoda: Insects >... | reverse complement strand
TAGTAGTAGTAGTAGTAGTGGTGGTGGTGGTGGTGGTGGTTGTCGTAGTAGTAGTAGTAGTAGTAGTAGTGGTGGTGGTGGTGGTGGTGGTGGTGGTGGTTGTCGTAGTAGTAGTAGTAGTACTAGTAGTAGTAGTAGTAGTAGTAGTAGTAGTAGTAGTGGTGGTGGTGGTAGTAGTAGTAGTAGTTTTCTTTTACTTTATTACAGAGTTCGTAAGAGAGAAAAGAACGTGTTGCCTGCAGAGTATTATGACGTAGTAAGGACTTATCAGACGGGAGAACATTACGCATTCTGTCTGCTCATTATTAGTAGTATATCTGCGTTGCCTCATACAGAGACAGTGCTGAAAAACAAATACATGTTTGTACAGGGAGACCTTCCGACTGCCATTGGCATGATGCTGTAATCCTTTCACCAGGAGTGTTTGGAGCAGAACGCTGGAAAATAGCTCAATCTGCGGGTACAGAATTTGATATTCCTTCTGCTATTCCGATTCTACGATCACACAGGTGGCGTTTCAGTTCCCTGTGCTCAACCCCAAAACATGAAGGTGTATTGTGGAGTGGAATTCAGCTCCACACAGTCCTAACCGAAGCATAATGAATCTCTTTCACGAAAGTGAAAATGGGCCGGTATCCATCGAACAGGGGCTGGCGTGTCCACACAGAGGGTCTGGAGGCTCTGGGGTACACAAAATGTCTGTAAATTCGTAATCAGTAAGAATGCCAAGACAAACCATTGTAAATAATTAGATGGGAGACAAGTCCTATTAAGCGTGTTTTTCGACGAAACTTATTTCACTCTGAAAAGGCTAAAGCGTAAATGGCAGAGAAGAAAGCGTGGGTTTAATCTTCCAGTAATTGAAATAACTGGGTTGATAAGGCTTGTGCTTAACCCATGAACTGTGGGTTTTCGATGTGCAGAAGTAAAACTTACTGAACGTGATCACAGCATTTTGCCGATTATTCAGATGAGTGCCGTTTCTCTTCACAGTAAGTTGCGTAGGGAATTTATCAAGTCGCGATATGTAACTGTCGTTTTATGTTTAGTTTAGAATACACAAAGATTTTTCATGTCTGAAACTTATAATAAGAATCTCGTTACCATTTTATACGAGAGTAAAGAGGTGGTAAAACAGGTGGTGGGGAGAGGAGGTGGTTTATTTCCTATTTGAGGAGAGGGAACCATCTTGTGTGGTCCTCCCAACATGCCCTAGGGACAGGCTGTGTATTTTGATGGTGGATCAGCAAGCAGCCTTCTATGTATTCCTAGTTATAACTTCATTTGATCGTGTTTGGTCGTCACAGCGAGATCTCATTAGTAGTCTGCTGGAATCGTGATGAACAGCCCCTCCTCCCGGTCTACGCCCCTATTGAAGTTTCCTCTTCAAACTGCTCAGTGTCTGTCTGTTACTGTTAGCGTAGCAATTAGAGCTATGCCAGATCGCAACAGATACAAGCAATACATCCGTCCGCTCTTGTCTCTGATGAATTTGTGAGAACCGTCTGCGATATGACGTCACGGGTATATGACGTCAAACCTCCTTGTTAGGTCACTAATTACGTACTTGGAGCTGGGCCGTTCTTGACAAGGTAATATTTACGTACCTAATCAAGGAATTCCCCGCATTCTATGAAACAAGGAGTTCCTTAACGCGGGTAAACGCCCACCTCTCCCTGTCCTAAACCACATCCATCCAATCCACGCCCCTTTCCCATTTCTTAAACAGTCATTTTAACATTATCCGTCCATTTACGTCGAGGTCTTCTATATGCTCTTTTACTCTTCGGGTTACTCCACGAAAACTCTGTATGCATTTCTCCTCTCCCCTATACTAACCGGATAAACAAGTAGACGTGAGAAGGTCGTAACACGATAGGAGAAGCAGACTGCTTGTCAAATTTTATCTCTTTTTTCAATTCATAATATCGCCAATTACTTTAGGAAATAAATCTTTCCAGAGTCTAGTGTAACTACCTCGTTAATTGGTGTGTTTGTGTGTGTGTGTGTGTGTGCGCGCGCATGTGTGTGCGTGCAAATGTGCATGCGCGCGCGTGTATTTCCCTGACATGCGCTGGCGCCCTGTTCAGTGAAATACATGACACAAAACTGACATATGGTTTTGGAACAATTTTTGACGCATTGTTTTGATTTATTTAACCAGGCTTATTCGCGGGCATAGTACTGTAACATTAATATCACGAATAAGATCAAAATTACGAAGGGTATAGGTCAAAAATAAAATTCCCCCCTAACGACTGCAGTGGGTGCTCGAAGTAGACCACAGCTTCCCAGAACAAATGCGATCCCATCATCAAGTTTCTGAAATGAGACTGTTTTCAAAAAACATGTTTGTCCACCTTGGCAAGAAATGAATTTTCCATGGGACAAAATCCAGAATGCACCTCTAGTCCTGGACACGACCACTACAGCGGAAAATCAGTACTGGCACTGAACGTTAATTGACTCTTGTTTTCCTCTTACATCTATTTATGACTGGGAACTGTGCGGTCAGCACTCAGTTATTATCAAATTTATGGCTTCGTTTTTTTTTTTTTACAATTAGCCTCTCGATCAGAACCCAGATTATGTAGACACAGTCAGTCCCTAAAACTTTGGTCTACCTTAACGATATGACGCGGATATTTTCCTGATATGCTTATACTGGACTCAGTCGCTGCAAGAGCTTTTGGAATCTTACCACGAAAACTAAACGTTTTAAGAAAGGAACTGCTGTCTTTTGAGCTATTACATAGCGAGTAGTGGCAAGTCCTTGCCGACGTTTCGGGACAACCTATCGGTCTCATCTTAAAGGGTCATGAATCTTGAATTATTGACTCTTGAAGAAGAGACCAATAGGTTGTCCCGAAACGTCGGTGAGGATTTATCAGTACTCGCTGCATAACAGCCCAGAAGAACACGGTTTTTATCTACTCCGCGGCTGGAGCCTGAAATCAAGCCTACGCGTTTTAACTCATTATCCCATTTCTGTAGGCACAAAGGTAAGTCACGAAAAATTATTAGGAAGTATGAATTTTCGAGATGAGGCTAGTGTCTGCTACTGCCCAAATATGAAAAAAAAAAAAAGAATAGTGTTGACTGCTGCCACGCGAAATTACATAAATATGAGAAAAAGTTATTTACTTTAAGAATAGGTTAAGCAGGTGCAAACATCAATACACAGTCTTATACTTAATTGGAATGGATAGGATAAACATTGAAAACATACAATATTTAACGTGTATAACAGGACAAAAGGCTTCAAAAGCCGGATTCACAAACACATGTTTAACTTCAAAGAAGGACAGGCGGTTTCAAGCGTCATATATGGAAAGATGTTTTACTTCAAAAGAACAGGACATACAGTTGCATGCTTCACATTCGCGAATACGTTTTTAACATCCAGAAACATCAAGTTTGTATTCAAGAACAGAAGATATTGATCAAAACGTCACATTCTGAAGTATATGATTAATTTAAAATGCAGGGTTAACTGGTTTGGACTTCAGTTTTAGAACCGTATGTTTATCTTCAAGAACACTGAAAAGAGATTTAGACATCACGTTCGTCGACCGATTTCTCCTTCATCCGGTCGGTAACATCTTCGTAATGATAATCTTCGGGACGACATGTAGCAAGGGAGGGGTCACGATATGTAGATACATCATGTAGGTCTGAGGTCTCTGAGCCGATTAGTAATTACTGTTGACGGCTGGAGGGCACTGCGTTTAGCAGATACTGACTTGGTGGTCACTGCGTAACCGCGGTCACTTCTGTCTTACTGCTGCGAGGAGAGACTGCAAGCCGCAGGGTGACAAATGAAGCGTGAAACACTCTGCCTTCCGAAATGCTTCACTTCATGTCTTCTAATAAAAGTAAAAAAAGTTACAAAACAGATTGAATCTTGGATTGTGGATAAAAAAATTACTGACACACTAACGGGAGAATTAAAATGTTGAAAAGTATGTCTGTGTTTGTGACAGTGATGATGGTGACTGTGCTTTATCTGTTATCGACTGATTTTACTACGCCTTCAGAATCTAATTGCACAATCCTATATTTAGCTGAGTACGATTCGCATATCTATCAAGTGGAGCGGCCAGGTTACGAGCTGATCAACAGCAAAATCGTGGTTCGAAACAGGAGAAAGTTTTCCGTCTTTGGCATTTTTTGCAGGCCGTCGCAAGGACCAGTCGAACGTCATGTATAAGAAATTACAGGGGGGAAAATGACAAGGACCTGAACTGACCAGCCAGTTCCAAAACGTTTTTTACCTAGGCTTGTGGATATTCACACACATATGATTCCCAAAAAGAAAAAAATAACAGACTTACATCTCAGTTACTTTACCTCGAAACAGTAAAACAACAGAATAACAAAAGACGTCACGATACATTCGAATACATGTAATCTATTACAGGTTATAAGAATTTTAGCACATAATTTATTTAACAAATTTATTTTAGCTTCATGTCTGCACATTCCTTATTTGATAATCCGTACCTTCTTTTTCATTTGATAACCATCTTCCTGAAGGTGGGCGTTGCAGGCCGAAAAATGTGGGAGGAGTGTCATACGTTCATAAACAATTGTTTTATTACAGCTGTGTAGTTGTTGGAATAAATATTTTGAAACAATTGTTTTATTACAGCTGTGTAGTTGTTGGAATAAATATTTTGAACGACTCGGAACATGGATAATGTTAAATTATCTCAAAATACTTCCTTTTCTTTCCATACTCTGTGTGTTCATTCATTCTTGGATGTATTAAGTCTCAGTTTGTGTCGAAATATTTTGCTTTCTTCATTTAAATCCCTGTGTATTATTTAAATTTTTCCAGTCACGTATTGTATTAAAAAAATATCTGATGCCTAATAAGTGCCACTGACATAAAGATTTCTAACAGCGCTCCTGGTCACATTGTATCAACATAATTCTTATCAGTAAAATAGTATTCACAAGCACACAGCACAATGGCACATGTTTTGAGAAAGCAAATAGCTCTGCTGCGGCCTGTAGACTGAATTCCCTGCAGTGCTTATATCACAATAAACGTCTTAGCTACATTGTTTTACGTCAGTTGAGCACAGTACTACTACTGCAATAAGCACTGCGATTTACTTCAGGTAACGTGGGATTCAAAATTCTGAAGCACTTTCCACATGTTCACAGACGGTGTTTTAGCATACTGCCAATATTCAAATAAAAATAGTTGTCATATTCTTTTTCTCCAAGTAACATTTTTTGGTTGTATCAAGTTTCAGAAATTTGGAACTTTGAATTTGAATGTTCTGATTCTCTGTACGTCTTCTGTATTAAAAATGTTACGAAGATAATTATGAAATTGAAAATCTTCCTAAGGAAATAGCGTGTCAATTTATGGTCTTTTGTTAATCCACCTCAGGACAGGGTTCATTTGTGGGCTGTTGTAAACGTTTTAGTGAACTTCTGAGATCCATATAATTAGGGGAATTTCCTGAGCAGATAAATAAATTTGAGCCTCTCGTAATGACGTTAAACCTATCCTAGGTTTTTGACGTCGCTATTTGATAAATTCCAATTTGACTGCTTCTTGCATTCAGTCGCATTTCAACCGTGTGAGTACATAAGTAGGCTGTCTCGAACTACAGGATGCAAATTTTAATATGCTTGAAGAAAATTTTAAATATTAAAATATCGTTAAGTTGTATGTTTTGTGCAATTTAGGGGCGCAAAATTCATTTTCTGGAACGTAGACAGCGTGTGATACATTGGCTTTAAATACATCACATTATATAAAATGTAGACAGTCTTGCCTCACCAAGTACATCCAAGTTAGGCGGAGCAGACAGAACACAAACCTAGCTAGATCATTTTAAAGAACATACGTTCAGACCTGGACAACCTTCACAATATGAGTTTTTGATGGTGTATTTTATTGCTGGCTACGTATCGTTTAAAGGCTCGTTATGAACACAACAACCTGCGTCCGGATTTATGAACCGTGAAGTAATCAGCCATACAGCTTATATAAGAATTGTTGCTCTTTAACTCTTTAGAACGCAGGGGTTCTGTATACACACCACCTGATTGAACATATAAACTCCCTGCATTTTTCCCATAGATTGTATTTATATCTTGATATACGACACCACGAATAAACAGCGATTTTTTCTCCATGCAACATGAAATGACTTTCCATTTTAATGGAAAATCTGAGTGTACAAATAGAACTAAAGGTAAATTTTGTCCCAGAACAGTCCACGAAGGCCCAGAGGGGGAGTCGATGTATAGTTCTACTCTTTCTTTAACCTCTGCGCTAAATGGTGGTGGGTGGTCACGGCTACGCCCCGGCCACTTTATCCCCAGAAAAGACCCGGTACCCATTGTATAGGAGGCTGGATGGGCTCCACTGCCGGTCTGGAATGATGCGAAAAATCTCGCCCCCCACCGGGATTCGATCTCCCGACCGTCCAGCCCGTAGCGAGTCGCTATGCCGACTGAGCTATCCTGGCCCACGAAATTGAATTTAAAAAGGAGATTTTAACCATTTAAACACCGAATTAAATCCCATCTGCCATTTGCTAGCATTATTAGGAGCTCACCATATTCTCCACGTTAGCAGGATAAAGTTTAAATACTTGTGAAACGAAATTCTTCCTTCAGAGGTGTAAAGAATCCTACTGTTGCTAGTTGCAGAGGTGGAAGCACTGTTTTCTTAAAATTACCGTCAGCCACTTTCGGTAAATGATGTATTCATTCAATTTAGCATGAATCTTCTTCTGTGTCCTTTTGTATTGCGCTGCAAGACAGAGCGCTCATTGGCCTTAGGTTTTAATGTTAATGGATATTGGTGTGCAGATATGTGTTAAGACTCTTTGACGGTAGAATGGCAGGTCACAATGTCTCCACCTGCACCAGAAAACACAAAGAGAGAAAGGGCAAACATTCATTAATGCGTCAAGTGGGGTTCCATCCAAAGATCCGAATTTCCGGGCGGTAAATGCAGCACGCGATTCAGACCAAGAGACCACTGTGACTGGACATTTTGTTGCAAGTATCAGACTAAATTGTGTTTCAGGACGTGGCCTTAACAACTTCGGCTCAGAATGTAGAAAAGTGGCCTGCTTTTTGTGTCATCCACTGAATTATATTACCAAATCCCGGGTTTGAATTTCGGCAAGCAGATTTTCAATTAGGGTTTTCATAGATTACCTCCAGACAAATACCCGTATAACTCCTTAAAATATCTCACTACCACTTTCCTCCTCGCTCCTTCAAATTCAGTCACGTCATAATTCGACGTGCTGAAATGTGCGCGTGAGAGGAAGTGTGAACATATAACCCAAGAAATACTGCCAAATTTTACATTGTAGTTATGTTGAATGAAATTGATCGATTTGGAGGGAGTTCCAAAGAGAAGTTCTACGAACGTGGTTATGTATCTACGAATTACATAAACGAACTCACGTTGCTTGGATTCTGATGTCATTCGATGCTGTTGTCTTAAGAGATTTTAAAGTACGGAAATATTTCGGCTTGAAATAAAACCCTTTTTTTAAGTCCGGATTATCGCGAAATATGATAGCCTGTCATATCAATTTGACTGTTGTTTCTCTATAAATGATTTCATTAATAACTGGTATATATTTCACGTTGAAAGCGATGAAAGCAGCCCTCGGTTAAACAAGTGTTAGAAGAAGCTAATCTCACTTTAAAAGAGACCGTGTGAGGATTCAGGCGAGGAGGATATGCGTGTGACACGTCCTCTGTGACAGCAATTTATGGGAGGGATATTGACTGTGTCCAGCTGCTTTTTCAGCTTGTTGAATTTACCGGACAAGCCACTTTGGAACCTTCCTGTCCTCGTAACTTGTGCCCCACTAATCACGTCACTTTACACAGACACTCTGCTTCCGTTCTTCTTCACGCCAAATCTCATCCCTCCTGCAGAAGTTTCAAAATTCTGAAATCCACGACTTCATTCTAACTGTTAAAACACTAATATTCTATAAATTGTACATAATTAGGAAATTCGTGGAATGGATATATATGTTCAGAAATATCTAATGTCCGGTCTTCTAATTTTAAATTACACTTATAATATAATGCCTTGGCTATGAGTTCATGGACCGACGTTTTGGATTCCTGCACGAGCAAAGATTTTTGCATTTTTAAAAAAATCATGCAACCTGGCTCTTGATTCAAGGGTCTGGTCCTTGAAGCTGACCTCTCACCTCCTTCTAATGTTGGGATTAAAAATGCTTGTACCTGTCTACTCCAGCGCTTCTCAAGCTGTGTGTCACGACACACTGACAAATCGCGAGCAGCTGCTAGGTGCGTCACGAGAAAACTGACGGTCCACAAAGGAAGTCAGTAGCAAAATACTGAAACTAGCATGGCGCTGTCGAGCACTGAAAGCCATAATTGGTTCTTTTCAGTGTTCCGGCAGAAGACACACTGTGGACTGTCTTCATCGTCCAGTTCGTTAGTGATTCAGTCATTCATAGGAAGGCGATAGGCCACAACTGCGGCCACTGGCCACTAGTTACGAATTATTCAGTCCTTGTGAAATTTGACTATATAACTACTTCCGTTTGCTTTTAAATTTAGTAACGAATGGATTTTGAATAACGAAGGGAATAATAGGTGATGAAGGTTTGCATAGTGTATCAATATCTACACAACTAATGAGCGAAAGTGATGCCATGAACATAGTTGTTAGTGATATCACAACAGTCAAGTTTACCAAAAGTAAGGGATCCAAAGTGCATTACCATAAATATCAAAGAAGATTATATAAATTTTCTGGTTTCCTTAGACTGGCTAGGAAGAAATGCCAGACCTCTATCCTTGTGTATCTCGTTACTTTTAAAGTCAACCCTGGTTCCCAAAAAGCTGAAGAACATTCCAAAGAATAAAAAATGACATTCCCATGAAAGTATGTCACTATGTAAGAGTTTTTAATAACATAATGGCTCATTTACTCTTACATATTGTGATTTAAGTAAAATATGAGTATTCCCATGAAAGTGTAACTCATATGTGGACGCCGTTCTTCAAGTATGTCGCAGCAGTTGATCAAGAGCCGCTGTTTAATTCCCATACACGCATTGACGAGTTTTCACCACATGAAAGATTTTCCGACCCTAAATGAATAGGATACTGACTGGGCCCCAGAAATTGTCTGGGTGAACTGAAGGACATAAAAGCCTCTTGCCTCTATCGGGAATAGAACACCAATCCTTGGTCTTCCAGCCCGCAGTCCAGTCGTTATACAGACTGCAATGATCCATCTGTTTATTTTAATCTGTAGTGTTAGAACAGAATTCCTTCGGGTTTAAGTATCACTCTATAAACAAGTACGGAGGAATGAGGCAGGGCTCTTTTCTTCTTCTGTGCCTCCAGCATCCAGGGAGGAGAAGTTCCACCCTATTTGCATTACTCCATCCGTTTCTATTCTGCCCTAGTCTCCAGTTAACATTTTCCATCATGTCTGTACAAAGTTCTGACTTTCTGTTTTCCATTGCTGTCATCGTGATTCCTTTTCTATTGCCTTTGCGTTGCTTCGTATTGTCCGACCTTTCATCTGAGGTATGCAACTCCGTTTCAAAAACTACACTGTTGTACGAGGCGTTGTGCTCAACCCTCTTCGTTTTCCTGGGCTTGGAACCAGCTGGGAATGAACATCTCACACGTAGACGAAGTTGAGGTAAAGCTCTACGCATTCTTAATATGGACACCAGATGGAGGTGGGTGGTCCGATTCACTTTGCAGTTCCTTCTTTTCGGAAGCAAGCCCACAGGTACAAATTGAATAGAAATATATGTGATACCTCTGCCCAATATAAGGACGGGAGTGGAATAATTTACTGTCGGAGAGAGAACCTCTGTCTTTCAGCCTCGCAGCTTGATAGATTTCTCCGAATGAGGTGTGTTTCCTTATTCTTATCACGCCCTCCTATGTTGCTTCATAAGCTTGTATTCTGAAACACAGACGTATGTTGCCACTTAAGATCATCCTAAACTTATCTTTCCGCGCCTCTGCATCGCCCTTCTACGCGGTAACCCACCAACAAGACCGCTACAAGAGAGGAAGAGGTGTCAAAGGGCGCCTTCCCATCACATGGAAGAGAGTGAGCAGAACAGCTGAAAGATATCTGGATCCCTCTTAGACTGTCTGCGACTTTCGGCATCATGTGCATTTCGTCACCGAAGGAGACGTTACACGTCGTAGATTTAGTGTCACAAGGTTTGCGTCTGATGAATGAAATGTCGCTTGCTTCTCTGGAGTGCGTCCTGCCCATAGATTAGATCTTCTGCACGCCCTATTCTTCTACCCTGAAAATGAAGACACCTGGGTCTTCCAAAACGGAAGTCAGTCTCTATCAGCTTCCGTGACTTTACGTGTATATGTATAATCTTAAACTCAAGATCTCATTTGTAACGTGTTGCTGCATCTACGATGAATATTTTTTGTCTTATTTGTGAGCGAAAATATAGACCTACTGTCATGCCGCTTGTTTACAGACTCATGTCCTCTTTACTTACTTACTTACTTACTCCATGGTGCAGAGTCCTTCTTGAGAAGCTAACTGGTTTGCAGCTAGTCAAGAAATTCCCCACATTTCACGGAACCCCAAGGTTCATTACCGCACTCACAAGC
>Ga0131853_10025537_pt1 | contig 10645 bp, 10 predicted proteins | sample TergutLab28metaG_FD_92764 | JGI IMG/M metagenome (GOLD analysis project Ga0131853, IMG submission 92764) | Labiotermes labralis P1 segment gut microbial communities from Petit-Saut dam, French Guiana - Lab288 P1 (version 2) (version 2) | ecosystem: Host-associated > Arthropoda: Insects >... | reverse complement strand
TTATTTGGATTAGCCCGGGGGTTTTAAAACGGGGGAAAAAAAAGATTTGTTGAACCGGGCATAGAAACTACCATTTTCCCCCCCCCCCCCCCACATGCGCGCATGCACACACACACGCACGCAGTAATGGATGAAAGAGCGTGAGGGGTTGGGGGTGATGTGACCCATATAGGGGTCACAAACAATGTGTCAAGTATGGAAGCACTTTTTTTTTTTTTTACTTCTTTCCCTTATACAAACCCACAGATTTATATGCGTTAGTTCGCCTGCAGTTTAGGGCTGCTTTGTGGAGACAATTGCTGTATGTATTTTTTACTTCCTCACAGTACCAACTGTTGGCACTCAAAAGGGGTCAATTTGTATGACCATGATTACAGCCTGCTATTTTGGTTCGGTTTTGTTGGGTAGTTTGTTACATTGCATTAGGTGTGCTTGAGTGAAGGATAAGGAGAGTTATTACCTTCTCTTCACTACATCATGGCTTTATCAGTCTCCAAGGCTGTTATGTAAACTTGACAGATCTTAATGATGGAATAAATCAGACCAAGAGACTTGGTGGCAGAGTTGTCGTGATGGTCAACAGTGCACAAGTGTTTGACACTGTACCATACACCATGGTTTATAAACTCCCTTCAGGAACAAGGTGTCCTTCCTTACATGACCAGCATCATTTGCATGATGTATGTGGATGCCACCACCATGTTTCAAGATGGTACATGCATTGAAATCTCTGTCAAATGATTTGATCCCATGTCTCCCTCATTATTCAGTGTAGCCATAAACCTAGTACTCCAGCATCTGCAATTATTTGAAGGACAGATTACAATTGACGTTAACCACTGGAATGCACTAGCTTTTGCCAGTGATACTGCTTTGATATCTAACACAGTTGACCAAATGCAACATATTATTTGAATTTCAGAATGCTGTTTGAATGAAATCGACCTTCAGGTACTGGTGACCAAATCTGCATCTTTCCAATTTATTAACCCTTAGCTGCTGAACGACATATATATATATATATATATATCATCCTTCTTTGGCATTCACCAATGAATATTCTTTTCTGTTTCCAGAAAAATTTCACAGATTTCTAACACAGAAGAAAGGGGAATTAATTCAAATTTGCTTCAGGTATGAAAAAACTGGATGCACTTAAATTTGTTAATTTAATTTTAAATGGAAATTAAACAGTATGTATAAAACAGCAACCATTTGAAAACTCACACCAAACAGAAAGTCTAAAAATTATGCATGAATGTGTCAAATTATGCCTTAATGAGCACACCCCACACTGATGCTTCAGTACAAATTATCAAGAGAAATGTGTATTTGATCATACAACACAAGCACTGAAAATGGGCCACACTTCTGGGGTACATGCAGAAGTGCAGTCATCTGAAGATATTCACAACAGTATAAACACACACAGGTATATATAACAAAGTTAACACAATGGCCTTCTTATCAACCTCCTACCATCTCTTTTATACTTAAAATACTGGCAGAATCCACAGCAAGGACAGAGCTACAAACATGACTACTATGACATGACTGACTCTGACACAAATTATTTAAAGATGTGAACAAAGAAAGCTCATCCCAAATGAACATTACAGTGTGACAGGTACCACTCAAATACACTCTAGCTATGAATTTCTTACAATAATGCAAATATTAAATTTTCACCATGCTGCTGAATAACTGAATATAGAATATGCAGGAGAATCTTACTAACCATAACAAGACCCTTGCCACTTTGTGCAAGTCCAGTCTGTACATTAGGTGGACGCTGGCTCAGTGTTTCACGTCTCTTACGCTGATAATCCTTGTCAAACGTTAGTGCAGCAATGCCTTTCCCTTTAAGAGAAACCAGCAGTATTCGTCAAATTATGTAAGTAAATACCATTACTGTAGTGATCACAGTAAAATAATATTAATATAAAACATACAAAAATGTAAGACAGTTTCAGTCACAGTTCATGGCACATCTTATGTCCTCCTCACAATAACACTGAAGAGCAAACAGAAAATTACGTGCAAGGTGCGTGTACTTTACAGGGTGACTCTTCTGCCCATTTAGGTGCAATGCAACCAGTGAGCCTCATGTATTTCACCCTGACTGTTCAGCTACAATGCTCCACCAGGCCACTCCAGTCACATGCATAAAAAAGAGCAGCATACAGTCACAAATTTTTTAGAACTGCCATGTAAAAGTTGCTGACAATTCATCAGTGATCACCTGTACGCTAGGGTCACAGTGTTTGATATTTTGCTGAAACAAAGGGCCCAACAAGTATCAATGATGTAAAAAAAGTTATGGCACATTGATGATTGAAGTGCAAAATAAAATGAAGAAATCTGTGTAATTTTTCATCAATAAGGGGCCAAGTACCAACAAAGTTGCCAACCACTTGAAGATTAACCAAGGTCCTGTTTATTAAATCATTCACAGCAGACTTCACTTCCATAAACTTTGTGTAAAAGTAAACAGAAATGAATGCAACTGAAAACAATACATAACTGCCCTCTGATTTGTTATCATGAGGAAATGACCACTGTTGTGGTCATACTATCACTGGTAACAAAGTGTAGTTCATTACTGTAAGCCTGAGAGCAAACATCAAAATATGGTAAAGAAATGCACATCTGCTACCATAAAAGAAGTTTAAATCTCTGCCAACAATAAAAAAAATACCTGTCTGATACTTGCAAGGACCTAATCTTGAAAACTGTGAAGAATTAAGGCATAATATTGAACAGTGCATTTTACTGTGAGATGATGTCTGGTTGGATGAAGCCAGAAGTTCTGAAGAAATGTGTTGTAAAGCCATTGAAAAGTGTTCTGTTGCTGCCCTAAATTCCTGTTCATACTACTGAAACAGTCCAAGGTCCTCAACAATCCAGCATATAACCTTGAACATGCACTATCTGAACACCACAAAGGCAGTCTACAGTGCTGCTGTGTCACCAGTGACCAAATGGCAGTAACTTTTATTCTGCAATATGCAAAAGCTGCAACAAGTGTGTTCAAAATGGGAAGACTCATGTACTACTGTATTAAGCTTCATGCTGCTGTTGTGTAGATTTTACAGGAACAGATGCTGAATATTTTTCTTATTTGAGGGCGATGACTGATCTGGAAGTCACTGATCTGTCTAAAGTCTTAGATTATTCTCTAAGAATGTGTAGAATGGAAGAATTATCACATCTTACATTAAAACATGATGGGTGAAATGCTTCAGAAGGTGTGTTACACCCAACCAACATTCAAATAAGCCAAATACTGTTCAAATTATTACAACAGGGTAGTGAAGTTCTATCACAATTTATTATCAGCCAATAAACATTACTGGATATCATAACATTACAGCTTACATAGTTTTTCCTACCATACTATTCATTTGATTACAAATACAAGGGCAAGGTCAAACAAGATCTCACCCATAGCTCCAGTTATGCGAGAAACAGCACCAGCAGCACCACCAAATGTGTGTCCAAACAAACTGCGTACACCAAAGACCAAACCCTCTGCAAATTCACCTGGTCCCTGGATGGCTCCCTGAAAACAAACCCTATTTGTCATACCAAGATAACACAGTTAAGGCTGACTTTCAGTATACTATAACATTTTGTAACTACAGCATTCATCAGACTATTTGGAACCTGGAATGTGCGCACCCTTCTACAGGCAGAAAACATGAATGCAGTAGCAGAGGAAGTCAAAAGATGGATGCAGTAGCCTTACAAGAAATACATTGGAAAGGTAAAGGAACAATCAGGAAATCGAAATTTACTATGTATTAATCAGGAAATGAAGATAGACAATGCAACAGAGGAGTAGGCTTTATTGTCTCCAAGAAAGTTAATAAATCGGTACTGGGATTCTCGCCTATCTGTGAAAGAATATGTAGCTTGCGAATCAAAGGTAAATTACATAATATTACATTTGTCAATGTTTATGCGCTGACTGAGGATACCAAGGATGAAATAGTAGACAAATTCTACGAAACATTGCAATCGGTATGTGATGAATTACCAAAACACGACGCCGTTATAACACTAGGTGACTTCAACGCCAAACTGGGTAAAGAACAAATATATAGAGACACCATTGGAAGACATAGCCTACATGAAACCACAAGTAATAACGGATTTCGATTAGTGCAATATGCCACTACCAATAACTTCAAAGTTCTGAGCACTTGGTACCCCAGAAAAGACATACACAAAGGAACTTGGAAAATACCTGGCACCGAAGACACCAACCAAATAGATCACATATTAGTGTCCAAGAGGTGGGCCACAGATATTGAAAACATTAGAACATACAGAGGAGCGAATTCAGACTCGGACCATTTTTTAGTTGGAGCAAGACTTAAACAGAAAATAGCCCTCATTACAAGAAATAGAACTGAAAACCAGAAAAGATAGAACATAGATAAACTTGATGAAACAGAGGTCCAACGTCACTATCAGCAAGAGATACATAAGGAGCTCCAAGGGAAACCACCATCAAATGACATAGAGGAAGAATGGACGTATATAAAAGAAGCGATAATTACATCAGCACAAAACATAATAGGAGAAAAACAAAATGAAGAGTAGTATGACCAAGAGTGCCGAGAGATGATAAAGGCAAAATGGGAGGCCAGACTAAGATGCATCCAACGCAATACAAGAGCCAATCAAGAAGAATATAATAGAAAAAGAATAGCAGCTGCTAGAGTATGCCGTAGAAAGAAGAGAGAGGCACTAAAGAGAAAAGTTGATGCCATTGTAGAACACCACACCAAAAATGAAAGTAAAAAATTCTATAAAAGAATTTAAGAAATAGCACAAGAATTTAAACCAAGTATAACTGTATGCAGAAGTGAAGATGATAAAATATTGACAGAAAATGAAGATGTTCAGAGGAGATGGAAAGAATATTTCAAAAGCATACTAACAAGCAACTCAGAAGAAATAGACAGTACGACAGTCTACACAGCTGAAAACGATATACAGCCAAGCTACGAAGAGGTGACACATGTAATTCAATGCCTAAAAAAACATAAAGCGGCAGGAACAGATCAAATAGTGGCATAATTCTTAAAAAAAGGAGGAGAAAACTTATGGAGAAGAATCCACCACCTTATCAAACTTATCTGGACACAACATAAAATACCTGAAGATTGGTCTACAGGAATTATACACCCTATACACAAGAAAGGTGATAAGTTGGAATGTTCTAATTACAGAGCCGTAACACTACTAAACGTTACATATAAAGTGTTATCAGGTACCCATTATAATAAATTAGCTGAATATGCGGAAGAGACACTAGGAGACTATCAATGCGGATTTCGAACGAATCTTTCAACCATTGACCACATTTTCACCTTAAGACACATACAAGAAAAGGTGTAGGAATATAATGTACATTTACATAATCTGTACATAGACTTTAAACAAGCTTTTGATAGTGTCAATAGAAGCAGAATGTTGAATGAACTCATACTACTGGGTATACCAAAGAAATTGACCCAACTTGTGGGTGTGAACATGGCTGGATCCAGGGCAACCGTAAGAGTCAATAATCAATACACACCCACCTTTCCTATTACCAATGGCGTGAGACAAGGAGACGCACTGTCTTCTGTATTATTTGATCTAGTCCTAGAAGCAATAATCCGGAAGCTGAACATCACTGGACATATAGGAACAAAAAGTATATAAATTTTTGCATATGCAGATGATGTGGCAATATTGAGCAGGAATAAAAATGAGCTAAAAGATGCCTTAGGCAACATAGAAAGCACAGCAAGAGAAAGGGGCCTTATAATAAATGAAAATAAGACCAAATACATGGAAGTAACAAGAACAGTAGTCAGTGGCAACCATCTGCAATGTGGAAAATACGAATTCAAACATGTGAAAGAACTGTCCTACCTAGGCTCACAACTGAACCAAATCAACTCTACCAACTGTGAAATACAAGCAAGAATTATCAGCGGAAACCGATGTTACTATTCATATGGAGCGCTAATGAAATCATGAGCATTAAATAGAAGTTTAAAACTAAAAATATATAAAACCTTAATAAGACCTGTAGTAACATACGGATGTGAGGCCTGGACATTAACAAGTTGAAATGAGCAACAACTAAGAATATTCGAACGGAAAATACTAAGAAAAATTTTTGGCCCATTACAAGATGAAAATGGATTCTGGAGAATCAGAAAGAACCATGAACTGAACAAACTCATAGGAAATGCAGACATAGTAAGATTCATAAAAAGCAGAAGAATAGCCTGGCTAGGACACGTGACGCGGATGGATGGAATGAGAATGCCCAGAAGAATACTAGAATGGAAGCCAATGGGTAGGAGAATTAGAGGCAGACCAAGGAAAAGATGGATTGAAGACGTTGAGGAAGATATCCAGACGATGGGAATAAGAGGGTGGAGAAAATTGAGCAAGGAAAGGACAGAATGGAATAAAACCACTGAGAAGGCTAAAACCCATAGTGGGTTGTAACACCAACAAAAGAAGAAGAAGAAGAAGCATTCATCAGACTATAAAGTGACCTAGAACGTACGACATTCTCATTTTCACAGTGGTAAATCATTAGGAAAAATTATTGCATCAATTGCTCATAAAAACTTCTTATGTGTAATTATCCTTCACAAACTTAACTTTCATTCCTATCTTGTTATATACCATATTTTAGGTCCATATTATAGTTCAGCACTAACTTGCACATAAAAGTTGTCCTTTGTCCTTCTACCACATTCCTGCATATCTGCCTCAGAGATTATGTCCTTCCTCAATGACCTGCAATTATTATTTTCTTTGGCATATCTCCTTAACATCAAAGCGTCTTAATACAAATTTTGCAAGAATGAATGAGTGAAGCTGTATTGCAAGTTCCTTTTCTTCTCTATGGTCTAAAATTAGTACTGAATGTGGTTACTGAAACCTCATTTATTAGGCACAATTATCACAAACACTTTAAGATAAAAACCATTCCAAATAAATGACAGTGAAGATGTACAAATGTACAATACTAGCACCAATGCCATATGCCATAACTTAAAATGTTTGCAGAAGAAATATTTTAATCAGTATGTCTGCAGCGACTGAATATACCATTAGCATACTTCTCTTAGTCTACCATGATCCATTCATATGCACTCAGTTTTCAGCGTTTCATGAAAAAGCAGGAACATGATTTGCTGTTGTGTGGAAGGAGCGCACCTTTTCAGTTATACTGTCAGACAAAAACTTATACTTGATACCTGGAAGGGTTCATAGAAGAGATCTTCTACACCCTGAGCGAATCCCCGCACCAGGCCATATGGGTTTCCTTTAACATCTAGACCCAGCACCAGGACATACAGCTGTTTGACACACTGCCCTACATAGTGCATTCTAACTTCTGAGATGAGTTGGTTCCGCGTCAGGAATGTGTATTGCCGCTCAAAGTATGCCAACCTAAAGACAGAGCCAGGCCTTTTACTCATCAAATGCACTCATGCAATATACTGCAAAATTATGATTTTATAATCATTTGCAGTTTTTCACAATTTCAGGTGTAGACACACTCATTAATGCCAATGAGAATTCCACAAGAAAAATATTTAATTTTCCTTAAACTTAAGTCTGCAGTTATTTCCTTTACACTAACTTTGCACTTTGTTTCCAACCCAGTTATCAATACATGCCATTATGTACTGCTATGTACCTTCAAGAGGAATTAAAACAGAAAATCTATGCATATACAGAACAGAATAAGAACTGTGGACATAAGTGACACTTATATTGGAGCCAGTTACAATCTAGTGCACTTGTATATCCAACGAACTCTCAAACAATTCTGCACCCTCAATAACACGCAAAACTTTGCTTATGGGGCTCTTATTGCATACAATGGTACTGATAAAGTGAGCTCCTAAATGATGATGTCAGTGTCTCACCAGAACCTTGCAATTACATAGTACAAATGAAGCCATTTTCTCCTTATTCAGGTACCAGCTACAAATGGGATTATCTATTGGCCCCAGTTTGGACAGGTACTACCTGAAGAAGTGACAGTTCTGTCAATAATCCTAGTACACTCACAGAACAGAGTGTCATTTCCCCACTTAAACCATCCTTGGTGAAAGAGATCATAAGTGAAAGCCATACATAGTTGATGGTGAAACTGGCAATGATTTTCGGTCTGCAAATTTTACCAGGTAATCCGTGCTGATTGTTTTGGGAAATTCTGACTAAATTGAGTTGCGTACATTTGGATTGAATTCGGATTTAATTATTCTAAATTTGCGTAAGTTGGTTTATATTCAGGCAAGCTAACTTTTTCTACCTACAAAAATATTTGAGAGCTTATTTCTTTATTCCCAGTGTAAATATTGTGAACATAGTAATTTAGAATATATAGTTAGATGACTTTATTATATTGTCTTGGAGTCCTTTTTATTAGATAGTAATCTGATTGGTGGCAGCATACTACCCAGCGTAACGCTGTATGATCCTTAACCCGTAGTATTTGTCGATAAAAGATTTGGTGGAGGTTCAGCCCCATTCCGACATACACTACAAATTGGTTTGCAGCGGTGGGATAGGAATTCACCATGCGCAGCATTTTGTTCGTTATAAGGGACTCACAAGTTACACGTGGGAAGAAAAGCTACGATACGGAACAAGAAGTAGAGTTGAAATTGAAAAATGTTGTATTTTAAAATTATTTTTGGAATTACTCAGCACGCGATTGCAGTTTTGAAATGGCAGAAGCACGTTTGCTAGCTGAATTGGCAGAGGCAAAAGCAGAGGTCCAACAGTTGAAAGACCGCATACTAGCAGGAACCCCGACAGTACACAAAGACCTCTCCTTGATCACCCTAGTTCCAAAGTGGACAGGTACAGACGCAGCAGTCACCCTAGAAGAGTTCATTTCTAGTATCGAAAGTTCTGCCCGCATTGGTCGATGGGAGGAGTCTGATAAGGTGGAAGTCGCACTTCTGAAACTAGCTGGCTCAGCCAAGACATTTTATATAGGTTGTTCCGAACTTCATGCAGACGGTTTGACTTGGCCAAAATTTAAGACTGTATTTACAAATAGGTACAAAGATGTCCACATGGATCAGTACCATTATATGAAGCTTCAAACCGAATCTAATTTAAATATACATTACAGTACTTTTCCTGCAACAGTGAATGAATGAAAGGCTCAAAACTACTGACCATTATGACAATATAGACATCTATAGTGTGAATACTTCTTCTTCAAGGCTTCACCCTACCCAGATATGTACATTTCAAAGTGACAGTCACTATAAATACACACATACACACACATTCCATGGATCCAAAATATAGTCAAAGTAAAAATAAGTTGTGGAATAAGTCGCAACAAGGGGTCAAAGGGAGTCGGCCGGGCCGTACTGGGGTGACTAGGTTGCCGAGGAGTGACACTGGTGGCCTAACGGGGGCTCTAGCTATTCTCCAGGGACGGTAGATGCAGATTATAGCCTCTCTCCGCCCAAGACCGTCTGTGTTTGGTGAACAGCCACATCCTATGAGTGGTGACCATGTTGCGCAGAACACAGTGAATCTAAAGGAGTAAACCTTGAAAAACAATACCCAATTCTACAGTGTGAGTGCCGTGCCTAAGGGATGAATGGCAGTGGTGAGTCTCTTTTCAACGGCACCCTCTGGGATACCGGGCAACTTCCCAGTTGTATTTAGCCTTGCCAAGTATAGAGGCTCTGCTTAGTGGACCAGATATTTCCTTAAGGATTCTACAGAGGGCTCCAGTCAGGTGGAACTCCAGTAGAAGGCAACTATACATAGTAACTTTGACATTATACCTTGGTTCCTTGTTCTGGACCCAGAGGTTTTCCCCTGATCCTGCAGGATTGAGATTGAGAGTCATTCAGAGTTCAAGGAGAGCTCTGCAACAGGAGACTCCAGTAACGATTTTAAGGAGGGCTCCAGTTAGGTAGAACTCCGGTAGAAGGCAACTGTACGTAGTAACTTTGCCATTTATACCTGGGTTCCTTTTCTTTTGGATCCGGAGGTAATTAGGAATTAGGTATGGGGTGCCATCTGGAACTTTGTTGAAGGAACAGGGCTCCTTTTAACTTAATATAGAATATGAGGCACAAAGGACCTGTCTAAGGCCTAGGTACATAAGGCCCAGAAGGGCTCAAACCCAATTATTAATCTATTCTAGTCTATTCTATTCTAAGTCGCAATAAATCCAAAACATTATTCCAAGTTGCCACTACATGCTTCTCATGTAGCCCTCCCAACTTAAATCTAGTAGTAACCAATTTCATGTTTTGTTTACATGTAAAATAAACACTGCCACTGGGTAACAACCCAATTGCAGTAAATAACTAACTAAATAAATAAAATACAGAGTTAGTACAACATAAGAATACAATTCAGAATTCCACGTAAATTATCTTTTTACTGTTAGATGAATTACACTCTTACAATTATTCTGTGTCCCACTATAGAGTGAAAATAGACAAAATCAGCTGTTTTGAGAGTGTTGATGTAGCTGACCTGAAACATCAACCTAATAACACAACATGTTCCACATAACTTAGGAATCATTAGATCACCATGATTCTTCCAATTCAGGTGGTTGTAAATC
>Ga0131853_10025536_pt1 | contig 10645 bp, 6 predicted proteins | sample TergutLab28metaG_FD_92764 | JGI IMG/M metagenome (GOLD analysis project Ga0131853, IMG submission 92764) | Labiotermes labralis P1 segment gut microbial communities from Petit-Saut dam, French Guiana - Lab288 P1 (version 2) (version 2) | ecosystem: Host-associated > Arthropoda: Insects >... | reverse complement strand
CATACGTTAATTACATGTTAAGTACAGATATTAACATTACAGAAACCACATATTCCTGCCAGTTTTAATATGTATTTGGTAATCAATAAGTGTGTAACAGCTGTCAAAGTTTCAAACTTCTTTCGTCATTATCTCCGTAACCGCTCAACTTTGGATAGAGGTGTTTTGGGTTATATCGGTATATTTTAACATAAGCAACACTCTCCCGAAGTCTGGTACATTCCTCCTGGGACACTCTGTATATATATATATATATATTAAATAAATTTATGGTCATATCAATGACTGTAAATATACTTCAGGTTGTAATAACAATAATGAAAATAACAACAGTTTCTTCATCTAACTGTAAATGTTACAAATTATATATGATAAATATGGACGTTGTTCCGTAGATGGCTACCAAAAGTTCGTTTATTGACTGAACAAATACGACGGTATGATGTTACCCAGAAAATGGTTACAATTGTTCCAGACGAATTGTTTACACTTATGGCTCACTCAAATACACGGCGTCACATTACAAAAAATCGGTAATCACGAACGTTACAGCACTCAGAACTTCCAATTTTCCACATTTTGTTTTATTTCCGGCAGAAATTCTTATTTAATTCTTTATTGGATGACGTACGTATGCGGGTTTGTAGCCATTTCCATACAATATACTATGTTCGTGTATCGAGCAGAAAAACGAAACAACCCCATAAGAAGAAGCAACACAATTTAGGGCCCACATTGTCCTCTAACCACATGCTCGTGTGTGAGTGTGTATGTGGGTGTGAGAAAGAGCTAACGAATACTGTAACTCTGCTTCGAAATCGCGAAGCCCATGGTACATATCTTTGTTCAGAATATTGCGTAACCTAAGGTTTTCCATTTTCTTCCTCATTTTTCCAGGTGAACGGCACGATACACTTCACGTTAGGCTACAGACGCTCCATTTCACACGATTTATGCTTCATTACTAATTGGTCATTCTCGACGCTATCTAGACCATGTAATTAACAACGTCCCTAAATGAACAGTACCAGCGAGGAAGCTATGAAAATGGATGCAACAGATTCCTCTGAATTTCTGCTACCTATCATATTACACAGCCTCACATCAAAGGAGAACCTAATGTTTAAAATGAAGGAGATCACCTTTTACAGTTGGCACTGCATAACCGACACAGAAGACGAGAATTGGTAGTACCGAAACGACGATGCTGAGAATAAGACATCTTAGAAAAGTATAAAAAGAGACCTGACCAGCTGAAGAATTTGTAGCTGATGATGAACCATGATGATGACGGCAACGATGTTGATAATGATAGGAAGATTACATGTCCAGAAAGGCCACGTACAATCACATTCTACCGCATCGCGCAACAGAATTACGTCAGAAGTACGTATTTCTGTTTTACCGTAGGAATCCTGCAACAAAGAGTTGGGACGGTTTTGGCCAATGAAGTGAGCAAAGGTACGTCTAATTTGATTTCAGTATTTTTTCCAATGCACGTCTCACGCTTGAAGCCCGTATCTGTTACACACTGTGTGAACATCAACCATCAGCCTACGTCGAAAGCGCGTTTTGAATTGGTACGTAATTGCCATTAATCATGTTTCCCAAAGTGACGCATCTAAATGTCCCATACTGAACTCGAAAAGATGCGGGTTACTTAACTGTCGCTGTCACCACTGACATACCTACATCGCTGCCAAGTTAAGTTCCGTCAAACGACAATTACAACGGTTAACAGACACCACGTTTAATAGTTTATAGTGTGAGTATCTAACACAGTGTATTAGAAAAGAAGCTTTTTTTTGTGGCTCGCTTTACAGAGCGTCAGTAACTCTGATTACATCTATACGGTCGAATGGCAGTGCGAATTACTGATAAATGACATAATGGAGAGGAAATTAGACGACGCGGACGAGCGATTAATGTAAAGCTTATATGGATATTTGCTGGCGGGAACTGAGTTTGGACGTAAAGTTATCGTTGCGCACGTCATGAACGCTATGAGTAAGTACCTTTGTTTTCAAATTACGTGGCAGGTAATGTTCAGATTCGTGCATCGGCCGTCTTGCCCTCCTTAAAGCAGCCCCCAATTCACCGCGGGGGAGGGCGGGTCGACAGCAGAACCGGTCTGGAAGCTTCGGAAAAAAGGAAAATTTCTGTCTGTCTTAGAAATAGAGCAAAGATCCCTAGGTCGTCCCTCCCGACACATAGTCACTATATGGACTAAGGAAAGCTACTAAAACGTAGGTTACGGTAGAAGGCAGCCCAGCCGAAATTCAAAGAAGAAACGCCACGAATTTTCTAAAGCATTGCTGGTAGATTAACCTGCTGAATGACAGGACGTATCGTGTATTACATAAAGCAGAAAATAATATAATATTATCAGGATTTTTTACTCTTTATTCGCACATCTACGTAAGAGTGACGTCAAATGTGTCATAGTATTATCGCAACTCCAAACACAATAAAAATCAACTAGGTGTATAAGAAGGGAATTTAATTTTACTTATTTATTTATCCATTGTGCAACAACCCGTTGTGGGCTAAGGCTTCTTCATTATCGAGGCTTTACGATCATACTCAGACACACCACACTCAGTAGACTCCTCTGGATGAGTGAGAAGCACGACGCAGTGACGCCTGACAACGCATAATACTCACAAAGGACAGATATCCATGCTTCCGGCGGGATTCAAAACCCCAATCCCAGCAAGCTAGCGGCCGCAAACTCGCACCTTAGACGGTGCGGCAAATGGGGTTGGCTCACATTATTGATATTACAAATATTTTTACTGCTTTCAATATTCCCTTTTAAAGGAAACCAAATATTTCTTGATATATCTTCTTCCTCTCCTCTACATCAGTGAAATGACTCCCACAACCAATGTTTGTTGTAAAGGTTTCAGGGAGGAAATGAAAATTATTGGATGAAATGGACATTATTTCATCAATGGTGCGGAATCTACGAGATGGATTTCTCACGAGATACGAACACTTTGAGAAAATTAAGGAAAAATTGTCGTTAAAGTATTGTGTGTTACCAGGAAGAAGACAGAAAAGATCTACATGCATGTATCATGCACATATTGTGCAACAATTAAAGGCACTAGCTCAAACCCATTAGACAACCCGCAAATAGGGACATTACATACTTTGTGAGACTGAAGACACATCCGTGAATTTATGCAGCCAAAGAGACTGTACAAAGAGTAATGTGTTATGGGGTAAAGGATTCTGACTGTTCTGCCTCATATTGCATCTCTGAATTTATCCAACAGATTGCAACTGACACGACATCACGTGCCAGAAGACTGTACGGCTAATACTGATTCTCACGGCTGGGAGAACATCAAATCTCAGACTTGCCTTACATTTCATATTACCGAATACATTTAAATATAAAGGATATTTTCTCTTGGAACACGACGCCGTGCAGTCTGGCACGAACTTATTGACGTTCTCCATACTTACAAATATTTCAGTTTCAAAAGCTAAACAAGCATATGATTCAATCAGCGAAATTAACATTATATTATTGTATTTAATTGATAATTCAGATTTCTTAAGAGTTACCGGCTTTCGAATATTGTTTACATTTTCCAATTTTTCGTGATACATCATATTTGAGCTGAGTGCATCAAGGCAGCAAATCTGATATATCTCTAAGTAGCATTTGTAGCAAGATTTTCTTGTTGTGATATTCTTTTATGACACATAAAGGTTATTTTTCCTTGCCTTCGCCAGCAAAGGCTACTGGTTCTGCAAGTTCCCCCATATACTGCCCCTCCGTATGGCTGTGGGAGAAGAAACGCTACTGAATTTATGTTTGTCTGCTTCATATTAAGGACTCGGTTGTTACTATTACGAAGTTCGCTGCTAGCTAATGAGCAGATTTCCTACGTTGCCTTGGTAACGGGCAGAACACAAACAGTCTTTGTCTATGTACTGCTGTAGAAAGCAACACCAGTCAGCACGCTTGGCGTCCTCAGTGACTAAAGTTTTGCTCAAAAATTAAACAATAGAATCACAATATATGACGTGTAGGCATAAAGTAATAATTCTGTCATCTCCGGCACCTTCAGGTATGCCAGTTATTGATGAAAACTTAAAGACTTAGAATAAAGTGCACTGGGCAAAAAAATATTCAGTTTTGACAGGAGACACATAGGTATTTGAATGCGCCTAAAATGCTAGTCTGTTAATAAAAATTATTTCTTATTTCCACAAAAGTTATTTTTTTTTTATTAACTTACACGATATTGTAAGAATCGCAGACACCGATAGTGCTAGAAAGATGTCATCCTAGAAATAAAAGTACAGGGAAAAAGTGAAGTAAATTTGATCCTAGAATAGGCCATGAAGGCCCACAGGGAGAGGTATAGTTCTACTCTTTCTTTAACTTTGGCGCAAGATCAGGTTGGGTGGCCAACGCCAGCCCTGGCCGCTTTACACCCGGGAAAGGGAGTCGGTTCCTACTCTGCAAGAGGAAAGTGGCCCCAAGGCCGGTCTATACGAATGCGGAAAATTTCTCCTCGGCCCGGATTGGACCCCCGGACCGTGAGGCCCGATAGACTTCCAGAACCTAATACTTCTTCAGCTAGTCACGAACGTCCCGAAATGTTGTGGAAACTGCCGAAACACGTAGACAGAGATTTCTAAGCAAATAAACTTATTTCATTCATTAAACTACTCTATACGGTACTCCTTCATTCTTGTATAACTCCATATCGTTTTGTTTTATATTTTTCCCCCTTCAAGTAGGTGGGGAAACCCTAAAAAATATCATGTATTCCGTTATTAAAGTATCTTCTTATAAAAGTGGCAGGAAAATAAATATATTATTAGAAACAAAACAAGTGGTAGAAGTCACGTACATATATTCACATAACACAAGGCACAGATAGTGAGAGTTTGCGTGGTAATTTGAGAAAACAGCTGGTGTTGTGGTAGCTCTCTCCCCAGCCTGTAACAATAACCCAGAGAGCAGGTATCCGCAGTAACATGGAAGCATCTCAGTTCAGCTTTATTGCTGTCGCCACGGTTCTGTTCCTTCAAGTACAGTTTTTTTGCACACTATACAGGGAGTTTGCTTCGCACAGGGTTATGAATGTTGAAGCTTTCAAGTGGAGTTCTTTAAAAACCTCGTGGTAAAAGCCGTGGTTGAAACTCAAAAAAGACATTCGCTCTTTTAGGGCAGATGGACATGTCCATAACATCGAACGGGGAACAGCTATGTGAACTACACTGTTTACCATCATGGATATTCCAGGCGAAATTCTCTTGCCTCACTTTCTGGTACACAGCTAGTACCGCCTGCACATCGAAAGTTACAGCCACGCCAAACTGTTTCACTTTCGTTTTCTGTCCTTGTATGCTGGCACACGTAATGAATTCTGGCACAATGCATACGCAGTACTAACTCCATGGACAAGAATTCCTCACCAGCCAACACTAGCACCATCACAAAACAACGTTTATTTGAAATGTGCCATGTTCTACACGTTTCGACAAGGAAGTAGCTATGTTCAGAAGGAAGATATGCATTTACTATTAAATACCATTAAATAACATTCACCCTACTTTTTGATCACACCTCGTATCTTCTCATTTAACATCATACATATTTATTAATCGCGTAATAACGATTGTAATTACTGAAGTAGCTTTACAAATTAAATTAACTGCACATAGACGTCTATACTGTATGTGCCGAAACCACGGTTAGAATTAGGATATTTGTTCAAGACATGTTCAGTCAAATCGTGGCGTCTTATATTTTGCAATATTAGACGCGTTTGCACTATAAGGTACTTTGCACACTGATAATTACACTATTGCACCCGTTGTTCACGATTTTGCTGGCTATCCATGTGTTTCTGGTTAGTCTAAATGAATAATACTACAACAAATATTTTGATCAGTATATGTTCTTGTGCCAGTCCCAGTAGCCGTGCGGTCTAAGTCGTAGATCTGCGGCCGCTTGCCTGCAGAGATCGTGGGTTCGAATCCCACCGGGGGCATGGATGTTTGTCTGTTGTGAGTGTTATGTGTTGTCAGGTAGAGGTCTCTGCGACGAGCTGATCACTCGTCCAGAGGAGTCCTACCGACTGTGATGCGTCGCTATGTGTGATCAAGAAACCTCTAGAATGAGGAGGAGGCCCGCGTTGGGCCGCAGCGCCACAGGGGGGAATATATATATATATATATATGTGTGTGTGTGTGTGTGTGCTTTCTTGTAATTGATCTTTACTGGGCATTATACGGGTAGAATCTTAATTGTCCATTCTAATTATTTGTTTAAGGAAGTGTGGTATAGCCTCAGGCAAGAATAAAATCCTCTCCATTTCGTCGCTTAACTGCCAATAATTGAATTCGACATATTTGGTCCAGTTTTTAAAAGTTCCTAATTGATGAACTTGTAACTTATAAACAACGATTTTGTAACTGGTCAACGGAATAACTAGTAACCACGATACTGTAATTGGTAAAATTATTATCAGCAACGTCACTATCGTTCATTGAATGCAATAGTGGCAAAATCCAAAAACTGCCCATTTGCAGTTAATACTACTATTAAGCTAAAAATATTACGACTGCATCTGGTAACAATTACATCTGGCGCGAATGTTTCGACTGAGAAGTGTGCCGGTATTGTCGGATATATTGTTATATTTTTTTAGCTCAATCGTACTGTTAAATCCAAATGGCAAGTTTTGAGTTGTGCCAGTATTGCATTCAGTGACCGATATGACCCTCAGCCAATGATGTTGGTGTTCTTGAAAAGGAAAGAAACAGTTTCTGGCTGTCATCATACCGCAAGTTCAGTCGCTGTTCAACGTCGCTGTAATAATGTTTAGTACGTTGGTAAAAATATTACATATAGAGTTATTTTAGGCATTCCGGATAATGAACTTTCGCGCAATATTGCGTTTGGGTGAACAAAATTGGTGAGTAACAGCACAACCATTCATCAGTGAAGTTAATGTTCTTTCTTGCTAATTTCGGTAACCCGTGCTAATTATTTTGTGTATAGTCTCACAACCCATGACATCGTTATACCTCATAAGTACATCTGATGCTTGTACCATCATGAGCAACAGCTTCTGGTATTGTCCACCGATGTTGCTGCTGGCTAGTGTTGCGTACGCTGTAGTTAGAGTGATAAGCTACTGATGATGGGCGAAAACATCGCTCGAAACATGTAGACCTGATTAGAAATAAATAAATCATAATAGTTGCATCTTGTTGGTTATCAGTTGTAATTATACTAACGATGCACGGAAACATGAACGTTAAAAGAACAGAAAGTTTGTAGCACAAGGAACTTGAGTCGGTTCGAATCTATTCCAAACTTCCAATATTGCGTTAAGGTGTTATTAATGTATGAAGGACTTAACGTGCAGACGGAAGTATGTACCAAAAAATAACAGTAACCAGTGTCCTGTTTAACTGAATTTTACTTGGAGGATAAACACAAAGGACAGATGATATATTCGTATGAACATTTTTTTGTGCGACTAGTTCCAAGAGTAAGAATGGCCTTTATTTAGACATCGCAGACACGTAGAAACTGGAGATCTCGCATCACAAACTCTTCTAGAACATTATTATAAATAGGCCTATATGAGTAAGTTCCCTTGCTACATGTTAAGATCTCGCATCTCAGACACAAATCACATACACAATTTCTTCCTCCTGGTGCCGCAATTTATGTTATTCTTCGTCTTTCTCGGGCACCTCGTAATAAGCTTAATCAAGCGATGTGGGGACGGGGGACGGAGGGCGGGGGGCGTGAGGGGGGAAGGAAGAGCAGACGTGCGAGTGGAATTCTTAATGTTGCTATTAGTAAAGTTCTGAACCGTTCATTTATATCGCCCCACATGTCGTATAATACGTTCCGGAGGGCTGCACCCATCACAGCTACAGAAATGAAACCGCGAACTATTGTGTTCGGAAAAAATACTTCATCCTTCGAGTATGCTCCACTCATAACAACGAGAATCATAAAATGTTGCTGTCAAGAAAACATATGTGCTTCATATTCGGGGTTCTGGGTTCAGATGTCGGCTTGAAACCAGCTCATCGTGACTAATGCTTCCGTAATATTCCGTGTTTCTGTTGACAAATTGTGGAATAATACCTTAAATGAATTCGTTGTTCTCATGGAGAAATGAAGGAAGGTAAAATATTCTAAACGAATAAAGAAAGAAATTAGAGATGGAAAGAATTGAGTTGGAAAGATGATAAAAACGTGATTGTCCAAGAATGAACTAAAAAAGAACAATAACAAAGTTTACCTCCTGGATACGAGCCACCTGTCTTCATTTTTACACAGTTCGAGGTACCAAAAAGATTGTAAATGAGTTAAGAAAATGTAAATATAGGAATACAATCGTTTCATTTTTTCGTAGTCTAGGACAGAATTGATCCTTCAACCTAAGAAACCAAGATCGAAAGGCAAGTGCTGCTGTGTTGAAATCCCGAAAATTTGAAGGAAGTGACGGCTCTCACTACTCAAGTGTCCTAAACATATACACTTCAATAACAGGGGCCGCAAAGCATATTGTCGTAAACGCATAGGTCTGCACTTGAAAAAAACTGGACGGGCTATTCAAGTGCCGCGTGGAATGCACTTCAATAACATGACCTCCTGGATAATTCAATTGACGTAAAGGCATTCACTTCAGTGAAGTGACCGGACTATTCAAGTGTTGCGTGGAATACATCTAAAGTGAATGCATTCAATATTCAAGTGCCATGAAGTTACATAATTCAGTACTGTGGCTGGGAGGAATTACCATTGTCCTGACGATACACACCGAAGTATCGTAAGGATACACGTTTCAACAATTGGCCAGGCGGAATATTCAGCTGGCGTTGGGGCATAAATCGGATCTTATAAAAACAATACCCAAGTGTATAACGCCCGTAACTTGGGGAAGAAAACAGAAACAATGAATTTTACCAATGCAGCTGTGTAGGCTGAGTGAAAAAAATGCTACTTTTTTATTCATATCTCTCTTTTCTTTGGTACAAGAAAACGGGTTTGATTTTGAATCTACTGAGGAAAATTGGCTTTACTGATGTTTCCAAATAAACACGTTCTCCTTGTCTTCCCTGAATACGAAAACAGATCCAGTTTCAGAAAAGCCATATTCTTTGAAAGTGTATCCTGGCAGCCACGGCACGATATCCTTGGGCATAAATGCCACCTGAACATGAAATCGCTGCTAAATGTAGTCACAGAATTGGCCATACTGAACCTGTTTGAGCTGGTCTGCTATGTAGGGGATACCACATTAGTATATATTATATTCTTAGTGTGGCAAGGATGTGGCCTATGCTGACACCTTACGATATTTGTTTACATTCGGTGGTACCTTCACAGACTCTTCCTTAATCCGTCCCAAGTTTTTCTTTTTCTACAACACTCTATGAGGCCTGACAAATGGGTCACAATTCATGGAATAAAGTACACAAAAAACTGTCTTTAGTAAACAGAGCATTTAATGGATCTTGCAAGTGCAGATTACTTTACAAATAATTTTTTTCGCTGCTTATACGGCGTCCTTATATTTAATTTCATTATATACACATATATACTTAGCGCAATATTGCAAGAGCCGATTCCAGTTGCTTTAAATTGGGACAATTGAAGTCAACTCTTCGAAGCAAGTGTTTAATATTGAACTATTTAAAAATTCATTTTCTGCTTTACAGAACACGCAGTACGCTTCACAGACGAATATCAGTTGCTTAACAAATTAACCACCAATAATTCTGAGTTGTAGAATTCTGTTTCTTCTCATCATATGGAATATAATGTAACGTATTTATAGCACACGATGTCAGTGATACTACAGCTATAACGTTACGATGTCACTAAAGCACTATTGATCAGCTTCAGTATCACTGGTGTCTTGTAACTACCTAATTATGCACATTCCATAAAAAATAGTTCCTTATTTTTAAAATTATAACAAAATCGTCAATACGCTTTAGGCCAAATTAAAGAGTTCTTAACATGAAAACAAAGGGCAAGTGCAGTTACGCCTGCGTTGGAAAGGAAAAAGCAAGATGTTGTTAAACTTACCGCAGCTCATTTCCTTCGGATTCACGTAAATAAGCTACTAGAAACAGTGAATTTTCTATTATGCAATTTGACTATTTATGTCTATACATTACTTCAGTTTGGTAGAATATAAGTTTCTTCTTGTTATTACTTCTCTTCTTCTTTAGCACAACTACCCTTTAAGTTTGGCCTTGGTTTCCCTCACGACAGACCCCCATTCTGTTTTGGTCAAAACTCTTGTTCTCCATCCCTTTACCCCCATAGTCCTCAAGTCCATTTCGATATCATCCATCGTCCTTTACTTATGTCTTCCTTTTCACCTCCTCCCGGTTTGCCTTCCAATACCTTCATTATTCCTCTTACACATCCATTCGAACAACAGGCCCAAGCCGTTCCAATTTTTGTACTCACATTAAAGGTAAAATATGTGGAGATTGAAACTCATTATAAATTTGAATAAAGGTTGACCAACTAGATGACACTTGCTTTATTATATATTGCTCAACATGTTTCAGACGTTAATACTTCCATCTTCAGGAGCTAGCGAGTACTTGTTGTGTTGTGTAGGCT
>Ga0131853_10025535_pt1 | contig 10645 bp, 5 predicted proteins | sample TergutLab28metaG_FD_92764 | JGI IMG/M metagenome (GOLD analysis project Ga0131853, IMG submission 92764) | Labiotermes labralis P1 segment gut microbial communities from Petit-Saut dam, French Guiana - Lab288 P1 (version 2) (version 2) | ecosystem: Host-associated > Arthropoda: Insects >... | reverse complement strand
AAGTTTTATTTCATGCCTCTACATGTTTCGAGCACATGTGTTCGAAACATGTAGAGGCATGAAATAAAACTTATTGTGAAACAAATTTTGTGCATCAAGTTGGTTAAATACTGAGATAAACATCCTTCTTCCATTTGCCAGTAACAGCATTATAAATATCTATACTAGCTGAGTAATCAGTACCAATGTAATTTATATTTATTTCTGTGTCGGATTGACGCCTCCATAATTTTAACTACCCGTAGGTATAAATTTTAGTTAAAATGCGACAGGCATTAATAGTTACTGTTTTGTGTTAGGTTTATGAATTGCACAAATATATTGAAGCATTAAATTTTGGTCAGACATCTGTTGTACATCCAGTAGATATTAAATAACACACGAGAGCGCTTCTTCTCTTTTTATTCTGATCGTAAATTCCATTTATGACGTGTTCAAGACTTTCCGAACGATCCTAAATCATTTACTTCTATTATTATTATTATCAGTATTACTTGATTATTCTTTGTAAGTTTTCTTATTTGTTACATAATTATATGTATATCCATGTCTATAATTCCCTTCCTCTTAAATTATATATACTCGTAGCTAAACATTGTTACATGTTTACATAAGTGTTTTAAATTACATTGACTGAGGCTTTGTGTAATGCATTGGGCCAAAATAAATCCTCATACAGGTAAACAGTTACTGCAGACACGTGGCTGCCAACACTGTAAGAACCGGGGATGACGCATGCTTAGGGTCGCGTCTGTTTTCCTACTCTGAATCAGTAGTGCCTAAAATACTTTTTATTTCTGCCTTCAAAAATTCATTAAATATGCACAAACTATATATTTTAAATTCTAAAACAGTATTTTCTTGGATGCATGCATTAGCCCTCTCAGGTCGCAAATTATTCTACAACATACCTAAAACTGAAGTTGTACCTCGCAGAAAGCACGCTGTTTCTTCATCACCATGATCAATAAATCGTATTGTTTCGACAAATTTTCCTCATTTATTCTAAGAATCGTACGAAACACTTGCACTGTTTGGGCAAACAGAAGGTGGTACATACAGTAATCACTGGCAGAACTGTACATCTGCGTCAATTTTGGAACCAGGAACTTACTGCGATACATGTACCACCGTCCTGAGACAGTAACATGAAGTAATGCTACACTGTTCTGCCTGGAAGTACACTGATTGTCCAGTTTTTTAGTGGGCAACACAAGAGTACGGGGTACGCGGTGGCGCATTGGTTGAGGCACTGTGCTACAAGCCGGAAGGTCGCGGGTTCGATTCACGATGGTGTCATTGGAGTTTTTCATTGACGTAATCCTTCAGGTCGCACTATGGCCCTGGGGTTGACTCAGCCACTAACAGAAATGAGTACCAGGAATATTTCCTGGAGGGGGGGGGGGTGAAAGCGGCCGGTGCTTATGGCTGACAACCCTTACCATCTTCATGTGCCGATTGTCTTGAAATTTGGGAGCCTCAACCACCTGGAACTCTCAGACCTGTCCAGGCCTGTAATGGAATTGCGTTAAATTTACCCCTTTTAACACAAAAGTACCCTAATGCCAATTTTAAGCTCACAAACAGTAAATAAATTGCGTGAACTGTGTGTGTTCCAGCGAACAAAGTAGCGTCTCTTTGTACGATTTATATTCCGATGTTAAGAAAGAAGACTAAATTTTAATATTCATGAACATTTTTGTCTCCGAGCATCTTTAAATACTGTTTCTCTTCTCATACTATCGAATCAGCTTGCCAAATACATGAATGACGCACGAACTGCAATCCAGAATGTGTTTATACTGCAGCAATATTGTTAAATAAATCGATGAAGAAAATGGTCAAAATAAATTCACGTTATCTACGACCTGGAAATAAATGTGTAGGCCTAAGTAAAGTTGTCCCTGTCCACGCTCTGAAGGTGTATAGAAGAAGTAGGGGTATAGCTCCATTCATTCTTCACCTTGACATTAGATATAGGAGAATGGTTAATTTCACGTACCGGCCGCTTTACCCCCGGGAAGCTGGCTGTGTCCCGTATTCGGTCTTGACATCGTAGAGAAGATAAACATCTCTTCCCCTCTGGGTTCGAACCCCGTATCGTCCAGACTACAGCCTGGTCACTATAGCAAATACGATCTTTCCTTGATAGATTTTATTTCGTTTTTCATTCGACGGTACGTAAACAAACTTTTTAACTTTTTTCTTTATTTTTACAAATGTTCTATAAATTATTCTGACATCTTTCTGTCCCGACTGCAATATAGTCGCCGTAATGTGCCTATTTTCCTGTGCTTTATGTCGCACTGTATAACAGTAACCCCTAATGCACGACGTTACATACTACCCCACACGCCACGATACATAAAGCTTTTATTTCTACATCGTAAGCATTGATATCGGTCCAATGTAATATACAAAATGCCTAATGTATTGGATTCATTATGTTGCCTTGTGTCTTGTGGTAGACATGTTGTCTGTTTGAAGACCCTTCCTATACTTAGCATCTTGTGATATGCACAGTGTCATCATGCAGCCTACAGGTAAGATGTTCTCAGCAAAGCGGCTTAATCATGAAGCTCCTGTTCCGACCTCGGTACTGCATAGATATTCGTCAGCGTTATTTCACTCTGTTCCCAAAAGTACTGAGTTCACAGGCTACTTAACGAGTGTAGAGTCCAACAAACTACACTAATCACAACTGTCACCACATAAAGTCACTCACAGCCACAACATCAAAACCAAATATAATATATTCTATAAATATTTGTAGTATTCGTTATTTCGCTACGATAACGAGCAATCTTTTTTGCATTTCACGTAAGAAATGTTTTGATATACGAAGTAAATGTGGACGAAAGTACAATTCTAGTTAAAGATTGTACATAAATTTACTTGACATTTCGCATTACTTTACTGTGTAATGTATACAATTCCGATACGGCTACATGTACGTATGCCCCACGTACACTACCCTACACTACAATACAATACAATGCACTACATTTCGTTATTTATGGCTACGTGATGATGATTCTATAAGAGCAGAAACATGTCTGTCTAAAAGATAACACAGACTATACATTTTGCCTTATGTAGTGTATTACTCAGAGTCAAGGAGCAGAGAAATATCCTACATGAAATAAGTAAACAGAAGGCTAACTGGATTGGTCACGTTTTGTGTAGAAATTACCTTCTACAACAAGTTATTGAAGGAGAGATAAAAGGGGGGGAAGAAGTGACAGGAAGGCGTGGAAAATGCATAAGAAGCTACTGGATGACCTTAAGGAAAGGACAGGATACTCTCATTCGAAGGAGGAAGCTCTAGATCGCACTGTGTGGAGAGCTCGCTTTGGATGAGGCTTTGGACCTGTCGTAAGACAGACTGCTAAATGAATTAAGTGTATTATGTATGAAGGCAGAATATGGAGTAAATAATCAATGAACAGAAAACCATGTACATGGAAATGCATTCTCCATAATCTGACAGGAGATTATATTAAGTTTGAAGATGTTAGTAGATTCACATACTTAGGATCGGCTGTAAACAATGACACTGAAATGTTGACAGACATTCGCTCCATTACTGTGGCAGCAAATCACGTATGCGTGGCACACAAGAAACTATTCAGGTCAAAATTCCTACCTAGAAACGTCTACATGAGAATTTAATTCGACCTTCACAGACATGTGGGTCAGACGCCTGGACAACAACCACGGAAGAAATTAACGCGCTCGGAATATTTGAACTGAAAGCTGCAAGGAAAATTATGCACACGTAATGGAAGGAGAACACAGGAAAATAAGAACAAACAAGGGGGAAAAGGAGATATTACGAAGGACAGATACTTTAAAATTTATAAAATCCCTCCCCCCCCGCCCCCCCCCCGACTAAGATGGTATGGTCATTAAACACTTTATTGTCCAACTAATGCACAATATATAATATGTAGGTACAATTACAACTATAAAATATTTAAAAGTGCTCCAACATGTTTCGGAGCCTTGTACAGTGCTAGGCTAAAAATTACAAGAATTATTCTATCGTGTCCGTTGACATGGACAAGGTCGGTGTTATGGCAGCATATTCTGACTGTAATTAGATAAATTGATTTTACCTAATTACAGTCAGAATATGCTGCCATAACACCGACCTTGTCCATATCAACGGACATGATAGAATCATTCTTGTAATTTTTAGCCAAGCACTATACAAGGCTCTCTGATGATGGATCCTTTGTGATCCGAAACATGTTGGAGCACTTTTAAATATTTTATAATTTTAATTGTACCTACATATTATATATTATGCATTGGTTGGATAATAAAGTGTTTATCTTTGATGCACGGTGCAAGCATGAAGATGGTATGGTCATGTTGAAAGAATGCAATAGGAACTAATGCCAAAACAGATTGCAATTGCTACAGTAGAAGGAATAAGAAAAAAAGGAAGATCACGTAAAGGGTGTAGAGACGAGGTTGAGGAGGATTTAAATATAATTGGAATAAAAAACAGGCAGGCAGTGGCCAAAGTCCACAACAAGCTGTGGTTTTTTAGAAATATTCCTGATACTCATTTCTGTTAGAGGCTGAATCGACCACAGGGTCACGGTGCGGTTTGAAGGATTATGTCAGTGAAAAATTGCAATGACACCATCGGGAATCGAACGCGCGACCTTCCGGCTTGTAGCGCAGTGCCTCAACCAAGTATTACGACAGTGTTTAACTATACAACAGTAACAAATGGTTGTGTAAGTGACCGTTATCGTCACCCGTGATTTGTTACAAATAAGACAGTTTTGTGATTTATTTAGTTTGCTACTATCTTATAGACTTTTGATGTTTGTGTGACCGTACATCACTGATACAATAATATAAACAGCCAACTAGATGCAACAATAATAATTTTATTAATAGTTTCAATCAGCTCAACATGTTGCGGGCGATAATTTCGCCCATCCTCAGGAGCACTAGACTGTGTTTACAGCTTGTGGTGCATTACACAGAAAGTTGACAACATGATTGGGGTATGTCAATGCTTAAAGTGTCTGACCGCGAGCAAGATGAATCATTTTATATCAGGTTTTCTTGGGGAGGGTCTTTTTTAGGCGCGTTTGTAAAACTTTGCTAAAATGCGACTGTTAGATACGTCATTTCTGCCCATCTGTCCTTCTGTCTGTTCTCATGGAACAACTCGACTCCCACTGGACGGATTTCCATGAAATTTGGTATTTGGATATTTTTCGAAACTCTCTTGATAAATTTCAAGTTTCATCAATACTTTACATGGTTATTGGGTACTTTATATGAAGACGTTCGTACATTTATGACAGAATTTCGCTCAGTTCTTCTAAGAGTGATAAATTTGTCAGGCAAATTTGTACAGAAAATCAAAACGCACATTTTATATTCCACAACGTTTTCCAGAAAATCGTGCCATTTATGAGATAATGTGCAAAAAAGTGGTGTAGCAGGACAGGCCGCAGATGACAATATGGCACATGCGCTTTGCCTGCTGTATAACTGGAGCTACAGACACACACTCAGGATATGTATTACTTACTGCTTTTCCACGGCAACAATGGTTATGCGAACGCGTCTCAATGTTATGTTATACGCATATTGCTTGTCTTGTGTTTTTTCGCCCCGCTTTTGGATTGGCTCAGAGGATCAGTCCGAGTTTCTTGATCTGAGTGGCTGATACTTGAAGTAAACTATTCACCGTACAGTACCAAAGATAAAGTATCGCTGGACGCTCCTTGCCACCATTTGTGATATAGAGTGCCGTGGTACGGCCCGAAAGTTCACACCGCTCATACAAAGCCTCACAAACTATTACTGTGAGCCATCTTCACATTCTGTGAACCTGAGACCCAATTTAATATTATCTTCCTATCTTTTCCAAGTGATAGTTTTCCAATAGACTTCCCCGTCAACATTTCGTATGCCCTCTTTCTTTCAACATCTTTGCTATGTTCCCAACCCATCAGAACATCTTTCATTCCTTATCATAACACAACTTGGTTGTTTTAACGGTACTTTTCAAGAGCTGTCCGTCCTCTCTGTAGTTTCTGCCAGTATGTTCCCTCTCTTAGGGTTATACAATACTCTCCATTTTGCGTTCTATGCATTTTCGTCTTATATGGATTTCAGCCGCTTCTTCGAGTTATTCCATGTGGTGAAAAACACGACAAATTTTCCACGTGGAAGAAAATATTTGTGGCCTAATTTCACCCTTCGTTGTCGCGGAGGTTTAGATTCCAACTACTGCCCAGGACGGGGGATGGGGTTAAATTGGTATTACCCTTCAATACATTCATGCCGTGCGACGCGCCAACATGAGGTATTGAAGGTCCGTATATCGCAACGCGTTCCACATTGAAGGGACAGGTAATATTCCAGCATTTTTATGGAAAGACTGAGGAAAATCGGGAATAATCTTGGTCAGCGTGGTTGGTTTTCACCAATACATCCCTAATACTAAAGAAGGTTTTCTTAAAAAGTCGGCTACATTCGACATGCCACCTTTGCAACTCACCAAGTCCTCACTCTTGTACACTGTCAGCTCCAAATGCCCTTCCGTCGTAGTAAGGTACCTGCTTTTACACCCATACAGAATGAGTGGCAAACTAGTTCGCTCATATGAATATAAAGTGTCGCACAGTGCCAACTACATGCCTTGTTACTGTGTTGATAAATCATCTCTCCAAATTCGAGAGAACCGGAAGCCTGATTCCACTAGCTATGTGACGGCATCCTGCAGTGCAAACTGAACGTGTCGCAGGCGTTCGTTGTCCGGTCGTCGCCGCCATGTTGGAGGAACAATTAGCGTAATGAGGCCGGTCCAGGGAATCTCAAAGTCCCGCGTCCTTCTTCCCGAAAGCCCACTTCACATCCGAGCGTCTCGCATTTACACCATCGCGCAAAACTTCGGTAAAATCTTCTGACAATGACGGATCCTTTGCAGTCATGCTGCACATTTTTTTAAGAATGTATGTTAGAATAGAATAGAATTGAATAGTGATTGGGTTGGAGCCCTTTCGTCCCCGATGCACCTAGGCCTTTGGACGGGCCTTCTGGACCCCACAATCTGGTGCCAATAATGGGAGCCTTGTTCCTTTACTGAAGTTGCAAATTGCCCCCAGACTTAGACTCCTAACATCCTCTGGGTCCAAGAAAAAGGAGTCCAAATAAGTGTGATGTCTGAGTGAAACCAAGGCGTCGCACTCACACAGAACGTGGGTTGAGGTTTCCCCTGTTCTCCACATCTCCTACATAAGGGACTGTTGATCAGCCCCATTAAGTGAAGATGGCTTCTCAGGGTGTTAGGTACAGTAAGGCCTCCATTAACATCCCTGGATTGTGTCCTGTTAAAGGAGAGTAGCCTGGTTTTGGCAGTCGGACTGAGGCCCGAAATCAGTTTTCGAGCCTGTTTGTAGGTACTCAAAACACCCCGCCACATTGCCATGCGCTGGTTATCCATCCAGCCTTGTATCTTTCTTCTGACATTCTGCCTAGAGACTCCCAAGGACGGATCAGGCCCAGCAACCTGGCGAACAGTACCCCGTGTATGTTAATCTGCACTGCATGGAAGCTGGCTCTGGTCTTGTCGTCGGGTGACTGTGCTGAGTACAGAGTGGTCGTTCATACTGTACAGTATTACGACATACTGATCTGCCAGTTTTGTAGAGAATTGAGTATTTCAGGATGTTCGGATGCACAATATTGTTAGGACAGTCTTGTATAAAAGTGATTTTAACATAACTTTAACAACGCCAGAACTATAAGTTGGTGTTATGCGACCGCTTGCTTGCTGGGATTGCGGGTTCGAACCCAGCCGGGGCATGAATATCTGTCTCTTGTGAGTGGTGTTTGTCGTCATAGGGCTCTGCGAAGGGCTGATCACTCGTTCAGAGGAGTCCTACTGTTGTGGTGTGTAAGAATGTCAGAATGAAGCCTCGACAACGAGGAGGTGCTGGTCCACTAGGGCTCTCGCGCCATCAAAATACATTGCTGTAATGATGTACTGGCATTGTATAGTTTGCCATTCACAATTGACAAAGCTGTGTGTCATGTAGTATAAATTCGTGCTCTCTGAGGATGGTTATCAGTATTGTCCGAAACATGTGGAAGTGTTTCCCTGTTCGTGGAATAGTGCAATTGTGGTAAAAAAATTGGTTTACATTTACCAGGTACATGGAAATTGTACAATATTGAGTCAAATATATTTTTTTTTATTTTATACTACGGAACACATTTTGCGTTCTTTCGCTCATAGGTGAAGATACGGCCACTTACACAACTATTTGTTATTGTTGTATAGTTCAACACTGTCGTAGTACTTGGTTGAGGCACTGTGCTACAAGCCGGAAGGTCACGGGTTCGATCCCCAATGGCGTGATTGAAATTTTTCACTTATATAATCCTTCCGATCGCACTATGATCCTGTGGTCGATTCAGCCTCTAACAGAAATGAGTACCAGGAATATTTCCTCGGGGTAAATGCGGCCGGTGCGTAGTGCTGGCAACCTTACGACCTTCATTTTCCGATTGTCTTGAAATCTGGGAACCCAAATCTCCTGAAAACCTCAGGGACTGTCCAGACCTGTACATGGATTGCTTTCCCTTTACAATAATAAGAGTAACGTTTATAAAACAAATTTTGAACCATTACAAAAGTCTAGCAGTTTTAGCGTATCGTAGTAGTGGTCTGGTTTCCGTGTTTATTACAGGCAGTCCGCCATAAAAAGGCACTTCCCACATATCCATATGCCCACCTTTTATTCTTAAATAAGTCAGTTGTCTTGTCCTTTATTAAGAATATTGTCTTCCCTCTGGTTCTTCACGCTGTATAATCATTGCTTCACTGGATTACGTCCGCTGTGACTTCTGTCATTATTTTGACTGCGAACAGCTTCATTATCTCCTCCTTAAAGTCAATTTTTCATTCTTTATTAGTTTCCTTATGTTCTTGTATAAATCTGTCGCCAGCCTCCTTATTGCCTTCATTGACTTGAGTGATATCTTCCCTGATTAAGTGCTGTGCCTGCTCTCTGATTAAGTGAATTATTAATCAGCGGTTACCTTAGTTACCTTCCAATTAATTACCTATAGTATATTCTCTCTGATTTTGTCTTTTTACATTCCTGCTGTTTTTCGTAACTAGATTTAATTAATATTCCTGATTAAGTCCATTATTTTCTTCGTGAGTAAATGCATTTCCTTCTCAGGGTCTAAATGCCTTAACCGATTCGTGATTCAGCCCATGTCTTCTCTGTCACTGCCCTTAGTTCAAGGAAATGAAGCACTGTCTTGTTTGTTGCCCATATGGGCGCCGGTATGCTACTGGAAAAAGATATATCTTACTATAGCTATGGATATTCTATATATTACACTCACTTCAATCTAGTGCCAATGTTCAGAATGCCTGTAGATATAACTGCATTCGCAGTACGCCTTTAAGGTGTGGTGCTTAATTAAGCAAGAAATAACTCGACATCTCAAATAATCAAACAACCTCTGTAAAGTCTTATAATAAAAGCCAACGAGATGCAATATTTCTCAAGTTTATTTTGATAAAGGACTATACATGTTTCGGACAGATCTACTGTCCATCATCAGGAGTCTCAACACGGTATACACAGCAATAGGTATTTGTCATAATAATTATTTTGACTGTCTGCTAGCGAGGTCAGGATGTTCCATCCTGACCTCGCTAGCATTTTTGAGTCGCTAAGCAACTAGTAGCTTCGTAAGAAGGGCTCTGCGCCAGTGAGTTAATTAAGAGGCCGACTGTTCCGAATTTGTCTTGGTGCGCTGTAGTGTGAATGGAGCCTGGTGTGTTGAGGCAGTCTAATAGGACCGCTCTTTCGTTCGGTCTCGTCTGGTCTGGTCTGGTCGGCCAGGACAATATTGACACATTCCATTAAGTTGCTTGTGCGCGCGCCGCAATGAAGCTCTCAGAAACTTCTCTCAAATTAAACTAACACACTGTTACGGCCCTGCAGTTGTCGGGGAAGGGGGATTTTATAATTTCAGGAAAACGTCAAATATACTTGCTGTTTTTTTATTTTGATCGCAGCAAGAACGGTGGAAAATTAACGCCGAATCTAGAATCCTGTGTTTTGGAAAGACCGAAGTCTCAAGCACCCAAACGAACTAATCCAATGATGGTTAAACTGTGTAACTCTTTATAGAACTGAGTGGACTCTGACGGTTGGAGGGTGCAGGGAAGGTAGGTTTTAAAAAATACAGTGTATAAATACACCGGCGCCGTATAGGGCTTAATTGAGTTGTCAGTGGAATGTTACAGCAGGAACTCAACCTGGCCTATACCTTCATATCTAAATATTTATGTAAAGTTATGAAGTATTAGTTTTGTTAGGTTATGTATTGTAGTCATGTTCCCATATTCCTGAATTAATAAAGTCTCGGAGACACTAAGTCCTTTATTTGTCCAAGTAATGCACACAAAGTATTATAATTGAAGAATAAAAACCAACAAGATGTCACTCATTATGTTATTGTACTTCTTATATGCTCAACATGTTTCGGGCATTACTATGCCCATCATCAGGAGCTCGCGACTATGATGTTGATTACCACATTGGTCGTTTCGTTCTTGGTTTGCTGTATGTTGGAGGTT
>Ga0131853_10025534_pt1 | contig 10645 bp, 4 predicted proteins | sample TergutLab28metaG_FD_92764 | JGI IMG/M metagenome (GOLD analysis project Ga0131853, IMG submission 92764) | Labiotermes labralis P1 segment gut microbial communities from Petit-Saut dam, French Guiana - Lab288 P1 (version 2) (version 2) | ecosystem: Host-associated > Arthropoda: Insects >... | reverse complement strand
CCCCCGCCACTTATTTGCCGGACTTCCCCCCCCCCCCCCGCCCGCCAATTTAAATGGACTCGTCCGTTTCGCTGAAAGACCAAATCTGGTTTCTGCGCGTGTGCCATCACATTTCAAACGTGCTCTACCATTGAATACGAGGCTCGGTGGACTTTTCAGAACCATTCTGGACGCCGTAGTAGAGAAAGAGAGAGAGAGAGAGAGAGCGAGAGGGGGGTCTCTTTACCCTGCAGTCGTCCAGTCCGTAGACTAGCCTCTCGTATCTGTAAATTGCTTGCGAACAGTGTCTTTGACATTTCGTTTTACTTATTCATCATGTCGTCCAGTTTTAGTATAAAGAGCCCTGACTGACTGGCTGAGCTCTACCTGTCTAAAGTGTCAAATGTGTTTGACAGTTTTGACTGCCTATGTCGAAACTACTTTGTGCAGCGTTAAGAAGACAAATGCACAGAGCTATACACTTCGTCAGCAAGTTTACACCGCTTTGCTGTTACAAACCTGCCATTAAATAACTCCTATCCGACGAAGCAAAGAATGTGAATTGTAGGAAGAACGACACCTAATACAAGCAAGATTTGTTTCCAGAGACTTTTGTAAAAGTAACTAATGTTTTAATTTTACTTACAGATTGGAAAACTAGGTACATTTTAAATGAAAAGTTTTCTTTCATGACATCATTTATGACTAGACTGGGGGAGAAAAATGGATTTTCACATCACAACATTCTTTACTTACGTGGAATTACTGAATCCGTAAACTTCTTCTCTCCAAATGCGGGTCTTGTAAAACCACTAAAAAAAACAGCTTTTTTTATTGTTTCCATGAAGCGAAGTCCTTGATGAAAATCTAGTATTCCGTCATCTGGCACGGAAATATCAAATAACTGTAGGAATCAAGGATTACTACCGCGTTCAAAATACAGCTCAGATTGTTACTACCCCGTGCCTAATAAATCCATTCTACATATATATATATATATATATATATATATATATATATATATATCTTATTTAAAGTAAAATTTAATAGAATCGAATAAACTTCTAGTTCTTCTAAATTGTCTCTTTCATTCAGATTGTAAAGCAATATTTTGTATGCATTTCTCGCAAATTTCTTTCATGTTAAATGCTCCAATCATTATATCTTCCTCTATCTTATGACCCTAATAAAATTCCCATGATAAGTGGACCCTCTCACCACAGCATGGCGCTACCTTATGTTGCGGATGGAGGAACGATATCCAGCACGGAGGGTAGCTGCTGATGTATCGAATAAGAAGCAGTGGAAAACTGGCTAAAGGTGGTAATTCAGCGAGGTGTTAGCAACTCCTCGTCGTAAAACATTACCTTGTTGCGAAACGTTCGGAATTGCCTAATCCTTTGTCTGGTTGGTATAGGGGCGGGTGTTGGGCACTTGTGAATACGGTTATGAACCTTCGGTTTCCATAATATGCGGGGAATATATTGACTATCTGAGAAACTGTTAACTTCTCAGGAAGGAGTCCACTCCTTGGAGTTAGTTAATGAAATTCGGCCATTACCAAGTCCAAAGTTATACAAATAATTATTTTGTTCAGAAGAATCAGAAATCATTTGGGAAAAAGTTTGCCAGCCCTTTCTGTGTAACGACTGCAGTGTAGCACCCTTCTGGTTAAAGCATGGAGGACATGGGATGCAGGTTGCCTCGCGACAGTATCGCAGTTTCTGACGGTTAAGCCGCCCTCTCCTCGTCTTCCCCCCAGGCACGGAGTCAGACCTCCCGTCACTCGATTATCTGCATCACTTGCTGATGGACTTGAAGTGGTATCTATTGACAGCATGTTAAATAGACATAGGCCTGCCGAGATAAATCACACATGTCTCCTCGCCGGGCGGAATATGGTGTCACAAAATGTGTACGGGTTTTCCTACAGCAGGAAATATCGACAGGTCTGTTGTCTGTGACTCGGCTGGGTTGGATCTCTGACGGAGAACCTCTGGTGTTGCGATAGCTCAAACTGTTGGTCGCTAACCATTCTACACGGCGGCCCGGCTTTGGTCCAAGGGCTCCGCGTGTTTATGATGGACAGAATTGCACTGGCACAAACTTTTCTCACGGCACATCATTTTTCCCACTATTTATCATTTTACTTATGTTCATATTCATTCGTCTATAGTTCCGGGATTGACGAATGGGAGCGTCAGAGGCCGGAGTTAGAAAAGACGTATTTCCTCCCCCAGTAAAACTCAAGAATAAAATATCCAACTTAGGCAGTAAAAAATTAATTTAAGAAAGTAAATTTGTTCAGGGCCACACCATGAGGGCACATGGGAGTTGTAGAGGTATAGCTCCACTTATTTTTATCTCGTCACTAGATGTTGGTGAGCGGTCAACTTACAGCAATGGCTGCTTTTAATGAATTTGGGTAATTAGAAATAATTGCATAATTAAGGAATGTTTATCTATGTGTTGCAAATGAGATATCAGTTGGTAGAAAGGGGATATGCGAAGATTCTCTGTGATCAACCCAGCCTTCTGTACAATGTGAATTGGTGAGTAAGGACTAATGGTACATAAATCTTATTACTCACTTTCCTCAAGTACTGAGTTTATAAGTGCTGAGAGGTTTACATACGCTTTTTATGCACTCCTAGAAAATGAAATGGATAATTACAAGCCATTTAATTTTATTAATTTTTTATACTTTTTCCTATATCTTTGCTATAGCGCTATATAAAATCCACAAATTTGACGTTCAGATGACCGTGTATGGTGATATATTCTTATAATAAAAGCAACTAGATGTACTTATTACTCAAATTTATTTTTGGAATAAAACTCTACATGTTTTGGACAGTTCCTTTGTCCATCATCAGGAGTTTTTCACTCTACACACAGAAATGGTATATGTCATACACGTTTTGCTGACAGCTTGCTCGCAAGTTGTCAGCATAACCAGTAAGAAATATACCATTTCTGTGTTTACAGTGAAAAACTCCTGATGATGAACAGAGGAACTGTCCGAAACATGTAGCCTTTTGTTCCAAAAATAAATTTGAGAAATTAGTGCTTCTAGTTGGTTTTATTATAAGAATGGCTGTTTATTGTATCATACCAAACTGATGTATACACAAATTGAGAGTAAAATGCAGATATATTGAATGTTAAAACAGGCGGTACATTGTAGTTGACACTGTGCTTTAAAGGATATATTAGAATGTTATATAAAACATGACAAATGTCTGAGATATAAGTTCCACACTTTGGACGTGCGGTGCACATGAAAGTTTTATTCCAAAAATAAATTTTAGAAATTAGTGCATCTAGTTGGATTTATTATAAGAACAAAATCCACACTTTCAGGGGTCACTTCTTTTTCTTTTCCAAATGGAAATGTAGGCGTTTTCATTTCATAGCGGAGCGTCCTTGAAACCGTTTGCTCCATCTGTTTTTCCGTCCGTCTGCACTCATGCAAAAACGCAAGAATAAATTAAATTTGATACAGCAAGACTCTGAAAAAAATTATCAAACCATGTCACATTTAATTATTGTCTGACGAAAGCGGGCTGTTTACATGAATATTGTGTGCAAGTCTGCGCGCATCGCTAGCAATATTGTGTGCAAGTCTGCGCCCATCGCTAGCAATATTGTGTGCAAGTGTGCGCGCATCGCTAGCACATTGCGCTCAACACTGATCGGGGCAAACGTGTGTGGAACAAGAACTGCGCACAAGAGCGAAGCCCCGCATCTTATGTCAAACGAATTTCTTACCGCAAGTTTTAGGATATTTGAGATAATTAAAAAATTGGACATTATGCGTACATTTTCGAAATTTTATACTGAATAGTGGCTCGGAACATAGGCCTACCCATACAGCCACTCGAAAAATAAAATGGAACTTTCATTGCCTTTGAACTACTTTCACTCCTTCGAAAATAAGCGTTTTATTATTTAATGTAAGGCTCTGACGTAATACGACTTGTATGCATAATTTAAACAAAGCACATATATGTAGTTTTTATCTAATACCTTAGTAACAGAGAAGAGTGAAGCTGCCTAGGAGTAATGGCTGACCGAATTTGCTAGGATTATAATTATAACTGATTGGGAACTGAACCGATGACTGTAAGGCAGGGTGAAGTGTCTTGCATTCTGTAATGGTTATACTGGAAACAAATGGGAGAATCTGTGTTAGCTACATGTTATCTCGTACCATATACGAAAAGCTATCTCCATACAGGCCTGGGTAGGCCTTTTTAGGGACCCAGGAGGTGGAGGCTCCGAGAATATCAAGAAAATCGGCACTTGAAAGTAGCAAGTTTGTCAGCCGTACGCACGGACCGCTTTTAAGCATAGGTTATATCCCTGGTGCTTATATCTGTTGGAGGCTGAGTCGACCCAAGGGTCAGCGTGCGGCCGGAAGGATTGGATTAAGTCAATAAAAAATTCCAATGACCCCATCGGGAATCCTACTCGCGACTTTCCGCTTTGTAGCACGGTCCCTCAACCGCATACCCCATCTCGTACGTTACATCCGTTTGAAAATTTTTCCCTGATTTGAACCTTGTCTAAATCCCAGAAGGTCCAGAGACTCCGCCTGATCTGGATGTACCGTGGCGCCGCTCCTGCTTATAGCGGATATGACTAGAATTAATCATACGGGACGGTAGCTGTAGAGATGAGTTTCCGTCACCGGAAGTGGAAATAATTTCCTCCCAAGCGGCAGGCCACCCATTCGAAGCACAGAAATCAATAGCAGCAACGTCAGGCCACACTCACACCTTCGTGATTAGAATCATTATTCTTAACTTTTCAAAACTCTCAATTAGTGGTTAAAATAATTTGTAGGGCGATTAACTCGTTTTATCCGTAACACAGATGTGATGTCTTTCGTCATATTCGGGACCAATGACACGCTCCTGATTCTGATTCTGGTAGATGTTTGTTGAAATACATTAAAGAGAGCTCAACTTTACTGTACAGTCCTATCCTGTCCTCCGCCATAACCGGCACTGACAGTGTAGTAGAGCTCAGTTGAAACCTGATGGCACACGGTGTCGCACGGTAGGGGAAGTGAAGGGGAAACATGCGAGTGGAGTGTGTAGCCAGTAGTCTTGCACTCTACCTCAGAACACGATGTATCCAGCATTACTACCATTCCTACCGCTGATGCGCACACCTCGGCTGCCAGTAGTCAATTGAACTGACCCCCCTGCCAATTTAAATGGACTCGTCCGTTTCGCTGCAAGACCAAATCTGGTTTCTGCGCGTGTGCCATCACGTTTCAAACGTGCTCTACATTGAACCCTTTCCTAACTGAAGCAGAAATAGTCATAGTAATAACTAGGCTCCAGAATGTGAGCCTACGTAACACTTTACGTTCCACAGATGGAACATTCACCGGGCCGGCAAGTATGTCTCAGGCAATAACGCTTATATTGAGAATGGCGTGGTTTTTCCAGTCCCTTCAAGCAAATTCCAGGATGATTCCTTTCTGTAGCCAATAGGGTTTCCTTCCACTCCCTTTTCAACCCTTAACCACTATCATCCAAACGCTCGACGCTATACAGTATAGTTACTAATATTTTCTTTAAGTAAACTTCAAATACAAATTTCGCTAAAGCTGACGGTATCATCACGTTCATGCACTCTACACAAAAAAAAAGCAATTAACCATCTTCATGCCTTATTTAATTTCAGATATATGAGCTTTCTTACATTTTATTTTTATAAACGAAGAAAACAAATTATGACAGGATGTTATATAGAGTTCCCGAGAAAGTAACAATCATACTGCATGTACCATGCAACTTCTCAGTCCGCATACCAGTCACCTTCGAAATTAGCAGGTTCATAAACAAAGAATCTTTAGAGCGAAATCTAAAATTCTGCTTTCTTTCTGAATGCGACCTGGAGACTTACATATCAAATGCCAAATTACAAATGTGACCCAGAAATATGCAAATCTAATGAACCGAGTAACTTTTACACTAAACGGAAGCAGAGTTATTTTCAATTACCTAATGTTTTCTTAACTGGCAAGGAAAATACGCCCGTTTTGTGGCCAAAAATTTCATTACCACCTTCACAGCAGCTCAACATTTAGGCTCACTATTTTACCCTATTTTGAGCTAGCCGAATCCAGCCCACTTCATTTCACTCTATTTCCTTAAATTCATTTTTCAATTTTGTCTCCTCATGTAAGTCTATGACTGCAGGTAATGTATCTTGAAAAATTTGGGACTAACATTTTGCATTTAGCTTCAGGTTTCTGCTATTTTCCCGCCGAGCTCATTCTCCTGATAATTTTCCTCCCAGTTTTTGTGACAAATACGGTCTATTTGGTTCCATTTCTTGTTTTTGGTTTCGGCTTTTTCCAACCAGACCTTCGACCTCTTCTGATTTAGAACTGCTTATGGAACTCAGTATCTTTTTTATTCTTCTTCTTTTTTACTTGTGCTTTTGGCAGGACTCGGATTTGTTGAATGGAGGACTTGGGAAACACAACAGAGGAAATGTTTAAAAATGCCTATTTTGATTCTGCAACTGGGATGAGAGCTCGTGATACCGAAGAAAATATCCTGTAAATTTTATACGATTTCTGTTCATTGAAAGATAGTTCACTCCCACGAATTAAAATTACTTTCCAAATTTTTGAGAATATGAGATTGTCACGTTAATATTACGATAGCGATAATGCTGTAATCGAGATAGTACAAACCTACTTACATATGTAGGATCTCACTTTATCCTAGCGATGCTCGCAGCGGCCTGAATATCACTGCCACGACTCTGATAGTGATTTTCGCCTACTCGTAGAAGAAAATAACCAGAAGAGCGCCTTCTTTGCTGGTCGCATTATGTCACTGATAAAATCTTCACACAAATTTGTAACAGGTCTATTCAGTTACCCTTGTCAACTATTACTTACTCCATGGTGCAGAGTCCTTCTCTATCCTGGGCCATCCCAATCCAGTCCATATACCCACATCCCATCTCCTGGAGATCAGTCCTAATATTATCCACCCATCTACGCCTACGTCTCCGCAGTGGTCTCTTTCCCTCCGGTTTCCCCACCATAGTCTCCTAAAATAAACTCTCCAAATTACGGTGATTGAAAGTGCCACTAATAATGCGAAACTTTAAACAAATCTACTTGCTCATGTATGTAGACTTTATGGGTTGCAGAGAAGAAACAGTAATGGGAAATTAGAAAAAATAAACAAATTTTGCATATTTTACAAAAACACAAGTTAATTTCCCAGCGCATATAGCGTATTTACAGTTAAACTTTTTATTGTCCAACTAATGCACAAATATATAATTCGTAGATAGAATTAAAATTTTAAAATATTTAAAAGTGCTCCAACATGTTTCGGATCACAGACGATCCATCATCAGGGAGCCTTATATAGTGCTTGGTTAATATTACAAAAGTGGTTCTATCGTGTCCGTTGACATGGACGTCGTGGGTGTTATGGCAGCATGCTGCGTCCATTCTAATAATTACTCGTGTTATCCTTAATAAATTTTGTGTACCTTTTTTTTGAGTGCGATAGTCTTTTCGAGTAATTCGTAGGTGTTTAAAAATTTTTTTATTGAACACATAATTTTTCTTGTAAGGCTTTCCGGGAGGTTATCACTTATAAATATCGGCGTTCAAGAGTAATTGTCTACTTCCGTTCCTATAATACTCCTTCGAAATTAAAGACCTACACTAGCCACGAAAATGGATTGATGAGCTTACTGAAGTCCTGGTCTACGTGTGTTGTTAATCCTTGGAGCATTTTCTCAGTACTGGCAACAAGGAAAAAATCTGATAGCGTAAATTTCTAGGCACCCTGTGCGGAGGGGAGGTGTAGCAGTATATTAAGTTGATTGCAAGCATTGATCTGCATGCTGCTATAAACACAGCTCAGTATATAAACTCATGAATGCTAGGATCGGTGACAATGGTGGGACGCGTGCTATGAGGATGGATGAGGTCTCGCGATGGAACAAGAATGGGCCCTGCCGCTTCAATTTGTTGACGTGAGGCGTTCGTCATTTGTCAGTGCCAGTGGGTCACGTGTCTGTCGAGAGAAGGATGTGGTGCTGAGCAGGGAAAAGGATACTTTGTAGCCCGCAGCCAACATAATCTTGCACCATCAGTGCCATCGTCAGGGAATCCAATTAAATTCAAAACATGTTGCCCGAAGCTCATGTTCGTAGCACTTCGTAGTGTTTTTGGTCGAACAGTGGGAGTAAATTTTTACTTTGCATCACGCTATGGCTAGCCGAAAGAACAATTAAACCTGAATAGTTACTTGGTCTGGTGCCTACATTGGTCACCAGATATTTATTTATTTGTAATTTATTTGTTATTTGTTTGTAATTTATTTAACAACTTTCCCAGGATCTAAGATTGTATATCCACACCAGGAAAAGCTTGAGTGGGACATCGTATCGCTCTAACTAACTAACTAACTAACTAACTAACTAACTAACTAACTTACTAACTAAGTAACTAACTAACCAACCAACCAGCCAACAAACCAACCAACCAACCAACTAACTAACTAACTAACCTAACTAAGTAACTGACTGACTGACTCCTTGACTGACTGACGGACTGACACTATCTAACTAACTAACTAACTGACTGACTGACTGACTAATATCGAACGGAAGAAAAGCATGGATTAATTATTTCTCTTGTGGTTTATTTAGCGACGCTCTGATGAAGTGGGCTGCATAACGTAGCTGGAAGCTGAGTGGATATGAATATGACGAAGTGATGGAATAATAATACGGCTGTCGCTTTGCCCATCACAAAGTCTATCTGAATCGAACCCAGAAATCGGAGGTGAAAATGTGGCGATTAAAAGAATAAGTCAACGTTCAACGATCAAATGCAACCGAAATCTTCTGTGACTCGCAGGGATTAAGACAGACGAACAGAAATGAAGTGCTTATTATGCATTCTCGCTATTATAGTACGAGAAGAGAAGGTAGATAAATTAGAGACCGCAGCAGGTACATTCAAGGCAAGGTGCGCAGCCCTGTGCGCTCAAAATCTCCTCCCTGTAATCGGATTGGACTCACAGCCACTGGATCTTTGTGGCCCACACAATAGGCAAAATTGCACATGTTTATGCTTAGGAGCTGCAAATGAAAAGTGGGTAAGAGAGACGTAATTTCTAGTTTCAGTTTTCAGTAAGATTGAAAGTTTTAATTTACGAAAATAAGGAAACAATTTCTTTCTTCTTCTTTTCTTTCTGTCTTCACTCTCATTCTGCCCGCTCTTTTTGGTTTATTATTTTCCTCCTTTTTTTTTTCTTCTTTCTAACTGCTATACAGACAGTGCAGTGTGTGAGAACTTTTTCCTCAGCGTCATCTCTGAAGACGTCTCTCTTGTAACTTCAGTTGACCGTAATCTGGTCGAGATTCGAAACACGAACCTTGTGAATGTAGGCTATGTATAAATGAACGGCTTGATCACTACACCAGCCTATTATTACAGAGTTCCAGGTGGAGTGACCGTCTGCTGTAATTACGATGCTTGCAACACAGAGAATTGTCAGGCCTAGGTGTTTTGTAACTTTCTAGCACTTAACACCGATTATTTTCCTAAAATATTTTACTGGTTGGTTTTTATGGTGCACACCGACTGTGTTCTCTTTGAGGTACAAAGTGCATTGTGATACATTATTTAGATTAATATTACTGAGCTTATGTGGATGCTTATCTTTCGGGAGATGCTTGTTGTTACCTCGGGGCGGTTGTCGACTAACCTAAGGACCATTTTTTTGGGCTCCTTCAGTCCTCGAAACAAATGTGAGGATAATTAATTAAATAGTCCTTGATTCTTCCTCATATTTTCCAGTTAATAATTATTTTATCCACCAGTTCTTTAGCTGTAGAAAAATCGTAAAATATGTGTTTTCAAATGAAGTAAAAACGTGCAGTACTTTCGTAGCAGGATAGTACTGCAAAGTATCACAGCAGTTTATTTCCTCTTGTCTGCTTCTTACGTCATCCAGCACTACTTTCGAATTCGATACAAACAAATGAAGTACAGCCTACATAATTTACTACCAGCAGACAAAAATTTTGTTGGTTTTTTAAAATTTAATGTTATAAATTGAAGAATATATCATTCTAAAAGAAGTACTTAAGAATTACAATTTACGAAGTCTGTTATGCATAATTTCTTAGAAAGTGTACTTATTTGTCTCTCCTGTTAAGTTTGCTGCGTGGTCTCATTCAAAGCGGGGAGAGTCTCTCGCTAGAGGTCCCAAACTATTGTCTATAAAAACGTATGTTATTGAGATAATGACTTGAAAATTTATTTACACATACCGGGAACGATGCAAAACACGACCTGCTCATAATCGATGCTGAAACTGGTCTCCTTTCACATCCAAGCACACTTGAATGCGTTTCTCCAAATTCTGGAATACTTACTTACTTTCTTACTCCATGGTGCAGAGTCCTTCTTGAGAAGCTAATTGGTTTGCAGCTAGTCAAGAAATTCCCCGCATTTTATGGAACCCGAAGGTTCATTACCGTACTCACAAGCGCCCGCCACCTGTCCCTATCCTGGGCCAACCCAATCCAGTCCACATACCCACATCCCACCTCCTGGAGATCCATCCTAATATTATCCACCCATCTACGCCTAGGT
>Ga0131853_10025533_pt1 | contig 10645 bp, 4 predicted proteins | sample TergutLab28metaG_FD_92764 | JGI IMG/M metagenome (GOLD analysis project Ga0131853, IMG submission 92764) | Labiotermes labralis P1 segment gut microbial communities from Petit-Saut dam, French Guiana - Lab288 P1 (version 2) (version 2) | ecosystem: Host-associated > Arthropoda: Insects >... | reverse complement strand
GTGCTAGACTCCTGATGATGGACAGAGATACTGTCTGAAACATGTAGAGTCCTATTCCAAAAATAAATTTGAGAATTTAGTGCTTCTCATTGGTTTTATTGTAAGAATATATCACGATGTACGGTCCTCAGAATGTCAAATTTGTACAAAAGACTTTGAAGTGGTCACAGCCTGACTGAGGTACACTTGCAGAGATAAAGGAAACTGACAAGGAATGTCACTCAGGTTAACCAGTTTCCCAGCAGATATTCAAGGCGCTAACCTCCCAAATACAAGCCTAGAGCACTGAAGTTTACACCAGCCTGCTTAGGCAAGAATGGAAACCAAAAATATTAACCCTTTGGCAGGAAAGTCGAAAACCTGATGCACAGTGTGACGGTCAAAACAATCAAACATCCATTATAGTCAGCCAATGACATGTAAATGATAGGCAGCCTTTTAAATCCCAAGTTTTTTTTTTTTTCCAGAATACAGTGGGCATATTTTCATATGAACTTCATGAACTTCACACTATGACAAAAGTATCTTTGAATAGGGCTCCTTGAAATTTGCTGCATGTATCACAGGAAATAAATCACTACCAAACCTGAAAACAAAAATTCAAAAACATGCACAGACAGGCCTCATTTTATACTGGGGTTACAATCCTGAAAACCGTTGTGCAAATCAAACACAAAATTTCCATTTAATACAGTGTATTTCCTGGGGGTTAGGGGATTGACAACCTCATCTTATATAGCATATCACTCTATTAGTAGTGGATACACAGACCAGTACAGTACATATGTACTGTATTTACTGCATACATACATTTATTTACATATTTATTTCTAATGCAGTAAAAATGTAAGAGACCTACATCCATAGTTTTTAGTACAGTTCATTCCAACAGGACTGCAGTAGTCTTGATACAGAAACAAACACCGTAATTCCTGAATTCACACTTTCTGTAATTCAATTCAGCATTATCATGAATTATACATATGCTACTATGAGCTAGGTTAACATTTCACCACATGTCAACAATTCATTCACCTGTTTCAAGTTGGATTATGTCTAATTTCCCTTCAACAATGACTGTCTTTCGTCAATTTTTCACTTGGATTGGACTAGGTGATGCAGACTGATATTTCTCACTTATTTTGGTAAGAAAAGCCGATGCTGTAGGAGAGGAAACCAGATGAGCCGCGTGATTATATCACTAACATAATCCATGCACGTGACTGATGGCGTGACAGTGATGTCACTCTCTGCTAGCCTCCAACACGAGTCTGGTAAAACCATAGATTGCATATGCCAAGTTGCGTTAAACTGTAAATTATCGTGCATCACCCATGCTAAATCATGTTAAACCGAACATTATCGCATATTTTCGAAAAGTGGTGTAAATTTTCAGGTTGCGTTAAAGCAAAATCGTGCGAAAAGAAATCGTGTAAAAAGAGACCTGCTTGCAATATATTTCAATATGCTTTCACTTCTTGATAAAGAAAGTTAAGTATGTGCACAAAACATTGCGGGGACATGGCATAAGTGGGACACAAACGCTTCAGGCAACGCTGCCAGATGAAGCTGTAATCTGCAGGACACAAGCGGAACTATGTGTCGCACATTTACATTCAAGCATGCAGACAGAGAAACTGATATGCAAAATGGTCAACCTACAACAAAAGGGAAACATATCTGAGGGAAGTGATGAAGGGATTTTAACAGAAGTGTTATGAAAGGGCATGCAACACTTTGTAACCCCAATTGGGGCTTCCTTCATCATGAACATGAACATCCAGCTCCTACAAGGAATTTATATATTGAATACCTAATAACATAAACACAAAATTATGCAACAGAATTACTCATCTGACGTTCAGGTGACCGTGCATCGTGATAAATTCTTATGACAAAACCAATTAGATGCACTAATTTCTCAAATTTATTTTTGGAATAAAACTCTACATGTTTCGGACAGTTCCTCTGTCCATCATTAGGAGTTTTTCGCTGTACAAACAGCAGTGGTATATGTCATGAAGGTTTGCTGACAGCTCGCGAGGAACTGTCCGAAACATGTAGAGTTTTATTCTGAAAATAAATTTGAGAAATTAGTGCATCTCGTTGGTTTTATTATAAGAAAGAATTAGTCATGTTAACTGTACAGGTTTGTTGTTTATCAAGTTCTTGAGCATGGCAGCTTTACTGCAGAGAAACCCTGCATCTGCTGAAACATCCCCTGATAGCTGCTGTGCTAAAGAACACAAAAAAAGGAGAAACACTGTACATGGATTTCACCTTCTACCCTACTACCGAATAACTTAACATGCCTTTCAAGTTGAGCTATAATTATATTATGTACATCATGTAGACATACTGGGTCTGAGTTCACATTCACTTGTCGAATGCGTCTGTCAGTTCGTATGTCTGGTCGCATACGAATCGGAGTCCCTCGGATGCCTGACTGAGGGGTGTGAACTGAAGACAATGAACCAGGAGTCCCATAGTTCAATGGAGAACTCAAGTCAATCTCACTCATACCTGGTTAAAAGAAAATCACTCCTTAACAGAAGTACTCAGTCCCTGCAGAAATGCAATCTGTAGTGAAGCTTTCCTTATATATCCAACATTTACAAATACAGCCAATGACATTATGCCTGAGAGTATAACACATAATCTGATTGTTAACTAACACACTGAGGTCTTCGTTCTTAGAGGGCCAAGCAGTTCAAGAAGAATTTTCTTGTACTCCATGACCTTTGAAGATGGATCTGACCAGCTGTCCCAAAATGTCGGTAACTAACCACCCACCAAAGCTGCGTAACATCCCAGAAGAGGAACAACACCATTTACACTGTGACAAAAGCCTGGAGTCACGCAACTAGCACATTCTTCAGAAACACACAATAATAATTAATCAGTATGACTAGGAATCCATGCGATTAGAAAACACGCTTCGGAAGTTTCAGCATTCCCTAGTTTCTGTCGCATTTCTACTTTTGACTTCTGCTGTTATTTAGTTACAATATTCCATTAAAAGTTTAAAAAGAAAACTAGCTTCAATTGTGAATACATGCTGTTCAGATGTGATGATGAAGTAATGTTTAATCGCCTCCAATACCCACTAACGCAAGGTACCCACACATTCTGAACTCACCTACAGCAAGAGGACTGGTAGGATTCAAGTTTACTGCTGGTGAAGTCGGAGCAACTGACAGCTGGTCCGAAGTTTCCACAACATTTTGTTGTGACCGTGTTCGCCGCTGAGCTCCCCACCGAAGAGGAGTGGTAGCTGGAGTGTCAGATCGTGATCGCTTGGAAGGGGTGATCAGAGAGCGGGCCGGAGTAGCAGCAATTTCAGGCCTGCCAGTAGTTCGCCTCACTGGAGTGGCTGCTGTTTCATCTTGTCTCTGTATTCAGAAGAAAAGGAATATGACAATCTTAAGACAACTAAAAACAAGTGAAATGGAACAAAAACCATGACAAAGGTACATAAGCTCCTCTGCTCACAAGATCCATACAAAGCTATTTTCTTCTTCTTTAGCACTACATATCTTCAAGTTTGGCCTTAGCTTCCCTTTTGGGGTTCTCAGCATAACCATTTTTTACAGGATAAGATTATCAGCCCAACCCCCAAACTGGAAGGCCAGGCTCTGAGTTCAAGGTATGCTCCACTAGGGAGGTTGGCATATACCCAAGAAGCCCTCCCAACCCCTCATTGTGGTACACTATTTGTCGAGCTTCTATGCTGAAATATGTCCAGCTTGGATGACCTGGCAAGTAGCTATGCTACTGCTGGCATATTCCCCAGCTTCATTGGAGCACGCAATCCTCCCCGCCCAGTTTAACATAAACCTTCGAAAAGGTAGTGCCGCCCAGCGGGGTCAAACCTATTACACGCATCAGTGTTTATGTAACTGGATCGCATAAATGCCAATTCATAGGTGCAAAACTCATCATGCTCAGGTACTATTTGTGGCAGCAAAGTACAGAATTTACATTCTGCAGTATATACTGTTATTTTCTTATGGATAGAGGAGTGTGGCATTTAAGTTCTACCCCTTCCCCTTCATACTGAAACCTTTTTCTCATCAAAATGCACCATTTCCAACAAGTAATATAGTTAATAATATGCAACATATTTGTCATTCCATCTCATTTTTCTGCTTTGTACCATAATTTTCATTACAACTGTACTGCTTTCTACTGTCATTCAAGTATATCATATATAAGATTAATTATATGATAAAGACATGACTGTGAACTAGTCAGTGAACATCACCATCACTGATATCAGCGGATCTATAAGAAATCAAGTTACGGCTTAAAAAAAAAAAAACATGTGGAACATAACACATTCATAATTTGGGGACTTCTGTAGAGCAAAAGCGAGAAAATCCAGAATATCTTTATCTCAATTTTATAACTTTCTGGATTCTTGGAAGAACTCACAGGATATTTTACACTGCCGACCACAGAATCTGGGCTTCATTCCCATCCATTATCACTAAAACATGTATCAAGCATATTAAAGTCCATGTCAAATCCTGTGTGAACACACAAAGCTTCAAAGTTCTTTTACAATTACACAGAATGCGAGTCTAAATCTGTGAAACCTTTAACTTGACAAAGAACATGGGCTGTAATAGACTGATGCATTGACAGTTTCATAAGATCAGGGAATATTCTAAACATACAAATACCTACTGCCCCCGGGTGTCAGCTGTTAGATACATGTGCCTACATTAACAGAAGTAACACGTACATGTCTATGTGCTGGTGTTCTCCTACCAGACGTTCCCTGTCGACGTGGAGTAGTTGTTTGACTCTCAATTTGTTGAGCTGGTGTTTGAATATGATGCTGTGGAGTCTGACTTCCACTTTCCTCATGATGAGGTGTGTGGCTACCATCTTCCACATGACGTGATGCTCTTGATGGACTGGACATGATGGGTTATGTCCTAAAAAAAAATAAAAAAAAAAGGAACACTATGCACAACATGTTTCCTGGGATGTGACACCATTCTACCACATTCCAGAACACCATTACCTAAATACCCACTACTGCAAGACCTGGCTTAGTTCCCACGCTTCTGGTCACCAGACACATGATATAAACATGAAGCTGCCCCTTGGCATTGGCACAACTCTAGGACAGAGGTAAAACTTCAAAGCATGTACAGCTTTACATGGGGTACCAATGAGTGGTGAACTTCACACTCTGCTGTTCTACCAGTAGGAAAAATGGTATGATGTAACAGGAGCTGCTATTAATGTAAATCCAATAATAAAATTTCTCTCCCACCACTGGGAACCACTCTGGCTATTTGGCCTCTAGCTACACACTTTGCTAACTACAATACCTAAATTCAAATAAGTATGGTGTTTTAGCATCTAATATCTGTAAATAATGAATGATACTTTATCACTGAATTTTCTTATGGATACTCTTCATTTGTATTTATTTACAATGTAATATTCCTTTAATACTTCAGTTTCTATTGCCCTGAGTTAATAAATTAATGGATTATGAATGATATGGAAGGAAGACACCATGGCCTGACTCTCAGTATTATTCTGGCATCTGTTCTGAGGGGCTGAACAGAAAGCAGAACAGTTGGTATCCAAGCCGAGCTTTGAATCCTGAGAATACGAAGCACAAGTGCCGACAACGCAACAATAAACTTCGGTTCACAGACAGTATTTTCCACGTACACTGTAAAAAATAAGTTTCGTCTTCCTTGTTTGCGTTATATAGGAACCATCTACATCTGCAAAGTCAATGCAGATGATATTGTTTCCGCAAGTTCATATTTAATAATCCCCTCCAATCAGCAATACTTATGTAATACCTGGCCTTGTTCAATAAGTAACCAACGCGATCCCTTTTTATGTCATATAAACTAGTGCTACACAACAATTTCCACAACTCGCTTTCCTGCTTTCCGGTACAACAGATCTTTTATTCGCTACCACGGCACCTAAAAAGCGCGGCAAATAGACACATGAACAAGCCTACCAACATTTGAAATGTTTCGTCCGTGGCAATCGCGAATGTTCATCCCAATAGTCATGTAGTGATACCAATATAAATGTGCCAGGGAATATTTTGTGTGATGTATTTTGCTTGTAGGGTTATCGTAGTGTTTCATGATTCTGACGTCGTTCTCCTGATAACTATACTCAACGGCCGACAATGACTGTTCCCATTACATTAACTATGATTGGCAAGAATTGCAAGGTCATGTAGCCTGCAGAATGTTGTGCAATACGGACACCGAAGGCGTGACGTATTCTTATCGTAGGGTATGGAGTAAGCAAATGCGTAATTAAGAGCCATGACATACAATACGGAACTTAGTCCTCCACCTAGGCCCCCCACTAGCATGTCAGGCAGTTCAATAGTACGAGTTCAGCTAGTTAGTGCAACGAATGAGACTTGTTATACGTCCAGGAGTTCATTACGACGATTGCTGGTGAACGTGTGACGGATGACAGTTGTGACAATGGCAGATCATGAACTTGTTCACAGTAATAGGTAATATGCAAACCACGATTTATGGAGCCCATTACTCCTGTCGTCACTGGCATTGTACTTCGTGAAAGCATTTCATCATACATCATGCAGTTTTCTTGTTGTATTTGAATTTATTTACATTGTGTGAGTCCAAAACAGGATAGTACCTAGAGTATTGAATAAGTGAAGAAAATTTTACGTACGAACTGCAGTTGTTGGTACATTGCAAGTACCTTAAAGTTCATTTATTTTAATTTATCAATCCCTATTTATGTTGTTCATGTACAGAATAGAAGGAATGAGCATGTAAATAATTATTTAGGGTTATCACTTAGATTTTTGATACTTTGTGGGAGACTTTTTTTAAGATACAGTGATGAAATGGATGGAGGTGATAGTTATATTTTTGTCTAGTATGTATGTTACAAACATAAGAATTTAATTGTAATTTACTGTTGTTTAACCACAAATAAAGAAGTGATCATACATATTGTGATTGAAGAGGTAGAATTTTTAAATTCTTAAATAAATCTTTACATGAGTCTCTAATTCTGCATTGTGTAATAATCCTGATTGCATTCTTCTGTATTTTACAAATTTTTGCACTCTATGAAGAGTGCCCCAAAAATATTAATCCATAGTTCATAAAAGAATGAATTATAGATTTGCAAGACCTTGGTGTATCTAACATAACCAAGCTCTGCAAATAATAATTAGTAGTTACTGTAGTGTAATTCGCTATGAGTATTTGTTGCTGTTAATTTTGAGAAAGGGACAGTGACTGAAGAGAGCAAGGAATAGTAGCATAAAAATTACTCACATATCAAATCATACCTTTGATTACTCATACAAATACAATAAATATTGCCTCTCTCAATATGTCAATTTGTCAGACAAAACAAAATTAACATCACTTTTCATGACAGGCACATGTGAAGGTTAAATATGATTTTTTAAGCTTTATGTTAGGCAAAATGAAAGGATAAATCACAATGTCACTTTAGTCACAATCTTTATGTGACACTGACATTATTTATTTTCCATAAGCTTTCACTTCACATCAGTAAACCATGAAATTTGTTACAGTAAGTGATAAAAAAATAACATTGTCTTCTGGGGTGTGACACCATGTAGACAGCAGAAGGGTGCCAATATTTGAAGGGCTCTATTGCCTGTATAGTCAGGGTCAAACATCCTGAAGATAGAGGCACTAGACTCCTCCAAAGCATCAGTAGATTTACATTAGATTACATGGCACCACATCCCAGAAAACAGAATTCTTTATAGTTGCCATGATGAGAACTGCACATCTCATACAGTAAGAAATAATACAGTTTGTATTTGTAGGATATTTTGAACTGATTGATTGATTGATTTAATGCCCAAAAATCTGATTCTCTGCCAAGTTTCTTACCAGGCCTTGTTTGACCTATGATGTGAATACCATTAAATATGACTAATGTGAAATTGGATGTTCTTATTGCTGAAGACTATTCTGGAAATTTAACATCCCTGAATACTTAAATCTTAAAGATTAATGTTCCCCCACAGAAAATGAGTGAAGTTTGATGTGTTTGCATAAGTGACAAATACTCATTATATATTCCAGATTATTGTAGCTTTGAAGTTAAAACATTTTTTGTACCTCCATGTCTTTGATAAAATAAGGCTGGGATAATTATGTGGTGAGAAGTGTTCTCTTTCTAAATACGTCATTGGTAAATTTACGTCTCTTTTGCTGGCATGATACTGTGTACAGTTACACTGTTAATCGACGAAGTCTGAAGTATTTTATTAGTGAAGTTAAAACTTAGTGCTGTTCTAGGGGACATGTTTTTATGTTTCTCTGCATTTGGTGATGGTTTAAGTTTATCTGGTTGGTTACATCAGTTTAATTTCTCTTAGGTTTGTGTCGGGTTTCAGCAAGTGATAACAGTTATTTTGCAAAAGATGGGCGGTAGATGACATAGTGTAGGTGTGTCGTAAAGAGGCCTACATGTAGGTTTCCTGTACAGATATGCCCTCATGTCATGTGTAGTACTGATGGAGGGTAAAGCATGGGGCACAAATTATTTATTGTATTATATGATATTGATTGATACTTGTCAGTTTTTGATTGTACTTTTTTTTTTTTAATGACAGCTGGTTTCAAGGTTGGCTGCAGTGGTCGTCAACTTCCAGCACAATGCTTCGAGCAGCTGAAAAAAAGATCCTGTCATGTATGTAACGTTTCATGATGTAGGGCAGTTCTGTGGTTTTCATGGAACATAGACATGTCATTTGAATATTCACTTTATTATAACCAACTTATGCACTTATATGTCCTTTTAAATTATGTAGATATTTTAAAACATTAAAATATAACACACTAAAAACATTGATCTCTCCTACATGTTTCGGTTATCCCATATAACCATCCTCAGAGATTTCCTTGTACATACTAAAGTTACTATATTTATTGCCCATATGGTATGTTGGAAGCATGTATTAGTATGTGTATGATGGATCTGGATTATCTGCTGTGTGTTTATCAGTGTTCTCAGTAACTTTAGTATGTACAAGGAACTCCCTGAGGATGGTTATATGGGATAACCGAAACATGTAGGAGTGATCAATGTTTTTAGTGTGTTATATTTTAATGTTTTAAAATATCAACATCATTCAAAAGGACATATAAGTGCATAAGTTGCTTATAATAAAGTGAATATATATCAAAATGCACAGTGAAATGGTGAAAATATGTCATTTGAAATTGTTTGACAAAGATGTGTAGGGTTGCAGTGTTGTGTTTTTCAAAGTGAACACAGTCCTTCGCATTATGGAGGTATAACAAATAAACATATTGTAGACACTTAACAGAAGAGTAACTTGACACAGGGGCATTTGAGGTTTAATTCCACCACAGGACTTAAAATGCATTATAGCTTTTAAAATTTATATCTGTGGTTTTCTTGAAGGCAGGAACATAGAACTTGCATAAAATGACAGAGTATAAATCTTCAGTTTTTATAAGTGCTACTTGTATGTGTTTCTTTGATGACTTGACTGCACAGTTCTGTATAAATTCTGCTAAGCATACCCTCATCCACTTGCTACATGGCCCATGGAAACTAAACCTTAATGTGCCTCAGTACCATTTTACTGAGGATGCATATATATAGCATATTTTATAATGCACTGTAATGAGAAGTATGGGGTTTGGTGACTGTGGTGGCCATGAGCCTGGACTGTAGCAGCCAATTCAACTGAGATTTCAGGTTGTTACGGCAATGACTAAGATTATTGTCTTGTGGACTGTGACACACCACACAGCCTAGTAGAAGTGTACCACCATTTTTTATCAATGTGCTGCCTCCATCATCAGAGTAGATGTGATAGTGCACTTCTCCCAGACTACGTGGTATCACATCTCAGAATAAAGCAACATTCACAGCCACTTCAGTTGTTCATCCAGGATTTTGATAACTAGAACAAAGTGCCATTAAGTGTCAACACAATAGAACAAGCTCCTCTCTCAGAAATTTCCTGCCTGTTATGGAATTCATTGGTTGTGTCGTGTGCAAGAGCTCGCATCTGTGCTGTCTCGTATACGAGGTGAATTGAATTTATATCAGTACCACCAGGTGGCTAACATGCAATAACTATTAAAAAAAAACACCCGAGTATATAGTGCACATGTCAGCACAAGTTTTGACTTTGCACTTTTAGTATAAACCATGCAAAATTCCGTTTCAGTTTGGTAGGGTAAAATGATTGATGAATAACTTTGTGTCAGTAATCCATACAAAGTAAACTGGTCTGTCGCCCACATTTTTCCTACCACTGCCCTTAACTTACAAAGGGAGGCTTTCAGTCATTGCAAAATAGTGGAAATTTTCAACCCTGTTCTATATATAACTACAAATACAAGTAAATATCCACACCTACACACAGCTGTTTGCTCTTTCTTAATTAGTGGTAATTATTATTAAGTAAATCTTATTCGTATTGGACCGTGCATAATCTTGATATTTGAATAAAGGTTGACCAACTAGATGATACTTGCTTTATTATCTACTGCTCAACATGTTTCAGACGTTAATACGTCCATCTTCAGGAGCTATCGACTACTTGTTGCGTTGTGTAGGCTGACTTGAGGCGTGCCGG
>Ga0131853_10025532_pt1 | contig 10646 bp, 35 predicted proteins | sample TergutLab28metaG_FD_92764 | JGI IMG/M metagenome (GOLD analysis project Ga0131853, IMG submission 92764) | Labiotermes labralis P1 segment gut microbial communities from Petit-Saut dam, French Guiana - Lab288 P1 (version 2) (version 2) | ecosystem: Host-associated > Arthropoda: Insects >... | reverse complement strand
TATTTTGTGTGTTGTGTGTGTGTGTTTTTTGTGTGTTTGTTGTGTGTGTATGTGTGTGTATTGTGTCTGTGTTGTGTGCTGTGTTCTTTGTGTTTGAATTGTGTGTGTGTATGTGTGGCGTTTATGGAAGGATGTATGTGTTGTTTGTGTGATGTTTGTGATTGTGTGGTTTGTGTGCTTGGTGTTTTGTGTGTGTGTCTTTTGTGTATAATGTGTTTGAGACTGTGTGTTTGTGGTGCGTGTGTGTGAGTGTTTGTGGTGTGTATTTTGTGTTATTTTCTTGTGTGTGTTGTGTATTTTTGTTGTGTGTATTTTTGGAGTGTTTTGTTTATGTTAGTGTGTGGTGTGTGATTTTTTTTGTATTTTGTCTATGTCTGTTTTAGTTTGTGTTTTGTGAGTGGCGTGTGTGTGGTGTTTTTGTGTAGTTTTTGATGTGTTTGTTTGTATGTCCTTGTTGTGAATTTTGTGTAGAGTGTGGATTGAGGTTTGTGAGAATGTGTGGTATGTTTTTTTTGTGTGTTTTGTTTTATTATTGTGTGTATTTATGCCCCTAGTGTGTGTGAATGTGGGTTGTGGTGCGTGATATGGATTTATGTGTGTGTTGTGTGTTTGTGTGATGTACGTGTGTGTGAGTGTGTGCGTGCGTGTAGTGTGTGTTTTGGGTTTTTGTGTCCGCATTCGGGTCGCGTTTATATGTTTAATGTGTGTCTGTGGTGTGTTGTGTTTGTGTCTGTAGCATGTTTCTTATTTGTGTGTGACATAGTTTAGTGGGTGTGTTGTGTGCTTTTTTTGTGTATGTGTGTAGTGTGTTTGTTTTTGTTTATGTTTAGTTTGTGTTTGTGTGCTTGAGTGCGATGTTTTTTGCGTTTGTGTGTTTTTTGCGTGTTGTGTGTGTGTGTGAGGTTTTGTGTACGTGTGTTTTTCGTGTGTGTGTGGTTTGTTAGTGTGTGTATATTGTTGTATTTGTGTGTTTTGTTTGTTTGTGAGTGTGTATGTGATGAGTTTGTCTTTTGTTTGTGTGTATAATTGGGGTGGTTGTGTTGTGTGGGCGTTGGTGTATATTTGAAGTATATCTGGATAGTTTTGTTGTGTGTGTTTTTTGTTCCTTTGTGGTGTGTGTTTTTTGTGTTGTGTGTGCGTGAGTTTTTGTGTTATGTTTCTTTTTGAGTGTGTGTTGTGTTCGTGTTTAGTTTGTGTGTGTGCGCGTTGTGTTGTGAGTGAGCAGTGACTGTGGTTATTTTGTTTGCTTTTGTGGTGTGGGTAATGTGTTTTTGAGCGTGTGTGTGCTTTGTGTGTATTTGTAATGTTTGTGTGTTTGTGCCAGGTGTGTTATGTGTGTATTGTGTGTGTTTGTGTTTTGTTTGTGTGCGTGGTTTGTTTTTGTGGTTTGCTTTTAATTGTGTGTGTTTCGTGTGATGTGGGTTATGTGTTTTTTGGTGTGTGGTGCGAGTGTGTGTGGTTTGTGTTGTGTGAATATGGATGTGTTTTTGTGGCGTGTATTTGTGGTGTATTTGTGTGTAGTGTGTGTGAGGTGTGTTGTGTGTGTTTGTGTAGTGTGTGTGTGTGTGTGTGGTAATTGTGTGTGAGGATTTTTGTTGAGTTTTTTTAGTGAACATCTTGTGCGTGTGTGGGTTGATGCGTGAGTATTTGTAATTTGTACGCGTGATGTGTGTGTGTGTGGTGTGCTTGTATGTGTGTGTGTGTTTGTGTGTTTTGTGTGTTTTAATGTGATTGTGTGTTTGTGATGTGTGTTTGTGGTGTGGTGTCTATGTGTCTGTGTGTGCTGAGTGCGAGTGTGCCGTTTCTGTGTGTTTGTGTGATATTTATGTGTTTGTTTGATATTGATTGTGTTTGAGAGTGTGTAGTTTGTTTGTTTAGTTTGTGTTTGTTTATGGTGTGTGTGTGTTGATGTGAACGTGTGAGTGTGTTTGTGTTTTCTTCGTGTTTGTGGTGTGTGTGTTTTGTGTGTTTATGTTGGGTTTGTGTTGTTTGGTGTGTTTGTGTTATGTTTAGATAGAGTGTAAGTATGTGATGTGTGTGTATGTGATTATGTGTGATGTATGTGTGTTGTGTGTTTGTGGTGTTTATGTGTCATTTTTTGTCTTTGTGTATTTTTTGACTGTGTTTGCTGTGTGGGATTGTGGGTTTTTGAATGTGTGTTTTGTGTTTGTTTGTTGCGCACGCGTGTGTAATGTGTGTGTCAATTGTGTGTGAGTGGTGTGTGAGTGTTGTGTGTTTGTATGGTTTGCGTGTGTGTCTGTGTGTGTGTGTGTATGGTGTGGATTGTTTGTGTGTGTGTGTGGTTTGTGGTTTGTTTATTTTTTTGCCGTGTTTGTGTGTTGTGTGTTTCTGGTGCGTGGTTTGTGTGCGTGTTTAGTGTGGGTATTCGTGTGTGTGAGTGTGTATGATGTGTGTGGTGTGTGCTGTGTGTTTGTGTGAGATGTGTGTGTGTGTTTTGTTTGGGTGTGGGTGATGTGTGGGTGTCTTTTTTATTTGTTTTGTTCTGAGTGTGAGTGGTGAGTGTGGTGTGTGTGTGTATTGTGTGTTTGTTTTGTGTGTTGTTGTGTATGGTGTATGTGTGTGGTGTGTTTTATGTGAGTGTGTGTAGTGTGTGTGTTTAAGTGTGTATGAATATTTGTTGTGTTTTTGTGTTTGCTGTGTTTGTGAATGTGTGTCCTGTTTTTTTTGTGTGTGGTTTGTGTGTGGTGTATGTGTGATTGATATCTCTGAGTGTGTTTTGTGTGTGGTGTGTTTGTGTAGAATATGTCTGAAGTGTATATGTGTATTTGTGTTTTGAGATTGTGCTGTGCTTATGTGAGTGTGTTTTTTGGAAGTGCTTTTTTTTGGGTTTGATGTGTGTGTTTGTGTGTTTGGTGTGATTTTGTGTTTTTTGTTTGTGGCATATTTTATATTGTGTGTATGTGGTGTGTGTGTGTTTGGTATTGTGTGCGTGTTTTGAGTGATGTGTGTTTTGTGTGTGTTGTTTTTGTCTTTCTTTTGTGTTTGGTGTGTATGGTGTGTGGTATGTGAGTGTGGTGTCTATTTGTAATGTGTTTGTTTGTGGGGTGTGTTTAGTGGAGTGTTAAAGATGCGTTTTTTAGGTGCGTGATTTGTTTGGTGTGTGTTTGTGTTCGTTTGTGTTGAGTGTCTGTGTTGTGTGTGTGCGTGTGTGTGTTTGTGAAATGTTTTGTGTTTGTGAATGTGGTGTTTGTGTGAGTGTGTGTATTGTGTGTGTGGTGTTTGTGATGTGGTGTGTGTGAGATATGAATATTTGTGTTTTGGTTTTGTGTGTTTGATGTTTGTGCCTATGTTTTTTTTTTGTGCCGGTGGTTGATGTTTGTTTGTGTTTTTTGGTTTTATGTGCTGTGGGTGTGTTTGTTGTGGGTTCGTGTTGATTGTGAATGATGTGTGCTACTCTGTGTGTTATTTTATCGTGTGTTTGTGTTTGGTGTATGGTGTGTTAGTGTGTTTTGTTGCGTGGGGTTTTGTGTCATGTGTGTCTATATTATATGTGTGTGATTGTTGTGTGTGTGTGTGTGTTGTGTTTGTGAGTATGTGTGGTGTTTGTGTGTGTGGTGTGTTTTTGTTTGTATATGTGTGGTGTATTTTTTTGTGGTATGTTTGATATATGTTTGGTCTGTGTGTGTGGTATTTGTATTTGTGATTTGTGTGTGTGTTAGTGTGTGATGTGTCTGTTTTGTGTGTGTGGTGGTGATTTTTTGTTTGGTTTGGTGACTGTTTGTTTGTTGTGTGTGTGTTTTTGTAGTGTAGTGTGTGTGTGTGTGTGTTTTGTGTAAGTTTTGTGTTGTGTGCGCTATGTTTGTTTTTTGTGTTCTGTGTGTGTGTTCTGTATGTGGGTGTGTGTTGTGTGTGTGTGTGGTGTGTGTGTGTGTGTGGTTCGTGGGTGTGTTGCGTGTGTTTGTGATTTGTGTTTTTTTGTGTATGATTTGGTATGGTGTGTGTGTTTCTTGGTTTTTTGTGTTTGTGTGAAGTGTGTTTGTGTGTGGTGTGTGTTATGTGAGTGTGTGGTGTGGGTTTTTGTGGTACGGGGTTCATGTTTGAGGTGAATGTTTGTGTGTGTGGTGTGTGTTCTTGTTATATATGTGGGTTTGTGTGTTGAGTATGTGTGTTTTCTATATAGCGTGCATATATTGCCTGCGTATGTGTGTTGTGTGTGCGTGTGATGTATATTTGAGTGGTGTGCGATGTGCATTTTTGCGTATGTGGTATGTTTGTATGTGTAATATGTGTGTGTGTTGTGGGTACGAGTTGATTTGTAGTGTGGCGTGTGTATGCTTGTGTTTTGTATCTGAGTTTGCTTTTTGTATATTATTTTTTGCTAGTGTATGTGTGTGCGCAGTGTTCGTTTCTGTCGTGTTTTTGTGTGTTTGTGTTTGAGAATGTGTTTATTTGAGTGTGGGTGTGTGTGAGTGATTTGTGTATATTTGTGGTAGGTGTGTGGGATGTGTGTGTTTCTGCTTTGTGGCTTTTTGTGCTTTGTGTATTTGTGTGTTTGAGTGTGTTTAATGTGTGTGTCGATATTTTACCTTGTGTTTATTAAGTATGTGTTTCTTTTTTATATGTTTGTTTGTGTTGTGTTTCTGTGGCCTGTGAGTGTTTGGTGTGTGTTTGTCATGTGTTTTTGTGTGATGTATATAAGTGTTCGTCCTGATTTTGTGTGTGTGTGTTTGTTATGTGCTTTTTTTGAGCGTTTATTTGGTGTGTGTTGTGTTGGTCTCTTTTGTGGGGTGATTGTTTTGTGTGTGTGTGTTGTGATGTGTGTGTATATGTGTGGTGTCTGTTTGCGTCTGTTGCCTATGTTTTTGTGTGTGGGAGAGTGATGTGTGTTCGTTGATTTTGCCTTTGTGTGATGTGTCTTTTTGTGTGGTTTGTGATTTATGCGTGTTTTGTGTTTATGTTGTGATTTTGTGCGTTTGTGTAGTGTGTGATATGTGTGTGTTATTATTTGTGGTGTGTGTTGTTTGTATGTAGTTTGTGGGTTGATATGTGTGTGTATTTTTTGTGTATATGTGTGTGTGTGTGTCTGTAGTGTGTGTGTTGTTTTATATGTATGAGTTTTGTGTTTTTTGTCTGGTTTATCTTGTGTGGGTTGGGTGTGTTTGTTTATTGTGTGACTGTATGTGTGGTGTGAGTATTTTGTGCGAATGTGTTTGTGTGTGTGTGTTAATATTTTGTGTGTTTTTTATGTGTGTTTGCTATTTGTGTGTGTTTTATTGTGTTTTGTGGGTGTGGTCCGTGGTGCAATAGTGTGTATTGGGTGTGTGGTGTGTGTGTTTATTTGAGACGTGTGTGTTTGTGCGGTTTGTATGTTGTGAGAGTGGTTATTGTGTGTTTGTGTATGCGTGTGTGGAGTGTATGTGTGTGTGTGGTGTGTGAGAGTTGTGTGTGTGTATGTGTTGTTTTTGTGTGTTATTTGTGTGTATGCTTTTTGTGTGTGTGAATGTGTGGTGTGTGTGAATTAAATGTGTATATATATTGTGTGTTTGTGAATGTGTGTAGTGTGTGTGTGAGTTGTGTGGGTATGAGTTGTGTGGTGCTTGTGTGTTGTTTTGTGTTTGTGTTGCGTTTTTTCTATGTTTGTATGTGTTTTATTTCTTTGTGTGTGGTTTATGCGGTTTTGTGGTGTTGTGTGTGTGTACGGTGGTGTGTGTAATTGGTCTGTGTGTATGTGTGTGTTTTCGTTGTTTTTGGTGTGTATGTGTGTTTTGTATGAGTGTGTGTGGTGTGTTTGTGTGTTTTTGTGGGATATTTGGGTGTTGTATGTATGAGTGTGTGGTGTGAAATGTGTGTGTGTTATAGGTTTTTGTGTGTGTGGTTGTTGTTTGTGTGTGGCGTGTGTGCGAATGTGTGTATGGTGATTGTGTGATGTTTGTATGGTGTGTGTGTTCGTGTATGTGCCTGCGGAAATTTGTTTGTTTATGTATGTGTTTTGCTGTATGTGTTTGTGTGTGTGTGTGTGTAATGCTTTTGTGTGAGATGGTGTGTTGTGTTATTTTGTGTTTCTGTGTGTGTGTGTGTAGGTTTAGTGTGTGTGTGTTTTATGGTGTTTGAATTTGTGTGTTGTGTGTGTGTGTGTGCCTGTTTTATTTTGTCTGTTTGTTTTTTTTAAGTGTAAGATTTATCTTCTTTTTTTACTATTAATGACTCCTTTTAAATTTATTTACTATACAGCATGCCCCATTACACAGTAATATTACATGCTTTACATAACCTAAGATTTAATTAACAGTTATTTCAATTCTGAAAGTTCTATAGACTTAACTAATTTTACAAATTTTGGTAATTATTAATGAGTGTTTCATTCGTTGCAGGCCAATTGCCACCAGTGTTTTTATTTATCTTATCATCTCTTCTCTTTGGTTATGCAATTTCTTGCACTTGAATATTTAATGGTCTACAATTTGTTCTTCTTCTTCAAAAGGGCACACCCGTTGGTCTGTTAGTCCGAGTCTGTATAAGTATGCTTTTATGTTACCATGTCCTGTTAGCAAAGTAGTTAACTCCGGAAATATCGGTGTTATCTGTGTTAGCCTCTTTTTCACTGTACATTTCCCAATGTAATAAAATTGGATTGTGTTGTGTGTGTGTCCGTGTGTGTAGGGAGTATGTGTTTGTCTGTGTGTGTTCTTTGTGTGTGCCTGTGTTTTCGGGTGTGATGTGTACATGTGATTGTGTTTCGTGTAAAGTTGTGTTTGAAGTTTGTCTCTCTCTTTGTGTGTGTGTGATGTGTGCGTTTGTTTGTGTGTTGTGTATGTTATATGTGTGTGTCTGTGTGGTTCTTGTGCGTGTTGTGTGAGCCTGTGTGTGTTGAGTGTGTGTGATTTGTGTGTTGTGTGTGTTTTTTTGTGTGTCTGTGTGTGTGGTCTGTATGTTTGTTTGTTGTGTGTGTTGTTTGTTTTCTTTGTATGTGTGTGTGTGTACCTGGTGTGTATGTTGAGTTTGTGTGTATTTTGTGTGTGTGTGTGGTGTGTTTGTGTGTGTGCTTGTTGTTGTGTGTGTGTGAATTTAATTGTGAGTTTGGAATGCGTATGTTTTTTTTTGTATTTGCGCATGTGTTTATGTGTACGCTTGAGTGGTGTGTTTTTGTCTGTGTGTTTTGTGTTCTTTATGTGTTTGTGTTAATGTGGGGTTTGCGTGTGTGTATGTGTTGTATGTGTGTGAGAGTGTGAGTGTGATTTTGGTTTTTGGGTGTTCCGTTTGTGTGTGTCTGTATGTGTGTGTTGTGGGTATTGTTAGTGTGTGTGTGAGGGTTTTTTGTGTGTGAATTTGTGATGTGTGTGTGAGTGGTGTGTGTGTGTGTGTGATGAGTGTGTGTGAGTGTGAATATGAATTTTGTTTTTTTGTGTTTTTGTTACGTGTGTGTGTCTTTGTTCGTGTGTGGTGTGTGTGTGTGTGAGTGTGATTGTAAGTTTGAGTGTGTGTGTCTGTGTGTGTGGTATATGTGTTTGTGTGAGAATGTCAGTGAGATTTCTTGTGTGCTTGTGCGTGTGTTTGTGTGGTGTGTGTTAATTCCTTTTTGTGGTTTGTGTTTTGTGTGTGTGTGTGTTTGTGTGAGTAATTGTGAATTTTTGTGTGGGTGTTTGTTTGGTGTTTCTCTGTGTGTGAGTATTTTTTTTGTGTGTGTGCGTGTTGTGTGTTGTGTGTTTTTTTATTTTTTTTTGTGTGTTTGTGTTTGTAGTGTGTTTCTATGTGTCTGTGTGTGTTTGTGCGTGTATTTGGTTGTGTGTGGGTTTTGTAATTTGTGTGTTGTGTGTGATGTTTATGTGTTTGTGTGTGACTGTGAGTTTTTGGTTTGTGTCTGTGTGTTTTAGTTTTATGGTTTGTGATTGTGGTGTGTCTGTTTGTGTGCGATTGCGAGTTTGACTCTAGTGAGTTTGTGTGGGATTATGTGTGGGTTTGTTTGTTTTTGTGTGTGTGATGTTGTGTGTATGTTCTTTGCGTTTGTCTGTGTTTTGTGTGGAAGTTTGTGTTTTGTGTGGAAGTTTGTGTAAGTGTGTTGTGTGAGTTTGTGTTTTGTATGTGTGTGTCTGTGTACTTTGTGTGTTTGTGGGTTTGTGTTTTGTTTTTTTTGCGGGGTGTGTGCGCTTGTGTGTTTTGTTTGTGTTTGGTGTGTGTATTCGTGTGTGTGCGTGAGTATGAGTGTGTGTGTTGTATATGTGTTTGTTTGTGTCTGTGTATGTGTGTCTGTGTGTTTGTGTGTTTTTGGGAGTTTGTGTGTGTGTATATATGTGTGTGTGTAGCTCCTGTGGTTTGTTTCTGTTATGCGGGGTGTATGTGTGTGCGTTTGTGTGTGTTGTTTTGTGTTGTGTTAGTGTCTTTTTTTTTAAATTTGTGGCTTGTTTCTGTTTTGAAGTATGTGTGTTTTCGTGTAACTGTGAGTGTGTTTGTGGTGTGTGTTTGGTGTGTTTTGTTAGTGTTGTGTGTCCTTGTTTGTTGTATTTTGTTTTATTTTTTTTTTGTTCTTGAGGTGTGTGTGTCTCTGTTTTTGTGTGTGTGTGTGTATGAGTTTTTGTGTATATTGTGTGTGTGTCTCTTTGTGATTTGTGGTTTGTTTCTGGTTTTTGAGATGTGTGTATGTGTGTGTTATTGTGAGCGTGTTTGTGTTGTGTGTGTGAGTTAGTGTTGTGTGTCCTTGTTTTGTGAATTTGGTATATGCGATTTTGGTGTTTTTGTGTTTTTGTGTGGTGTGTGTGTCTGTGTGTGTTGTGTGTTTGGTGTGTTTGTGTGTTTGATATGTCTGTGTGTGTGTTTTATGTTTGTGAAAATTTGTGATTTGTTTGTTTGGTGTGTGTGTGTTTTTTTTCTCTGTGTGTTGTGTATGATTGTTTTTGTTGTGTGTGTGTTTGTGTGTGTAGTTTTTTGCCTCTGTGTGGTATGTGTGGCGTTTGTGTTTTTTTTTGTTTGTGTTGTTTATGTGTGTTTGTGTGTGTGTTTGTGGTATGTATGTGTGTGATGCGTGTTTCTGTGTTTGTGTGGTTTGTTTTTTGTGTGTGTATGTGCTTTGTATTTGTGTCTCCGTTTTAGTTTTGTGGTGTTCGAATTTGTGAGTGTGATTATATTTGCGGTTTGTGTGTGGGTATTTATGTGAAATTGTTTGTTCGGTCGTGTGTGTTTTTAACTATATTTTATTAATATTTTTACAGCATGCACCATTATATTGTGTAATTCTATATGCTATGTTTAATTTGTTCACCTTTATATTTATTTGTTTTGTTTGTTTTTTTAGTTTTTTCTTTGAATTTTTTTCTCTCATTTACATCTGACTGAACTTTTTAGAAGTCATTTTTTTAACAAAATTTTTTAATTTTTTGATATTTTTTCACAAATTCACTTTTCCGCATTGACCATTCCCCTCCTCTCGATTTGTAGGCTGTTATTTTTCCCTTACTTTTCCAAGTATTTCACAGTCGTATAGGAAATGGTCTGTCATCTGTTCTCCATGTTCGCTGGAATATTCTGTTGACTGGGTTAACTTGGATCTGTCTAGTCACGTCTTAGTTTTCCCTTGCGCAATTAGAATCGCCGTTTGTTTTATGATAAGCTGAGTTAAACATATTTAGAACTTCCACGACTTTGGGGAATCATTCCTTGGTATTCCGTGCATTTGTTGTAGCGTCCTATTTTTTCTGCCACTTAAATATTGTCTTTTGTGATTCTTGTCTCGCTATCTCGTTTATCGGAATATTTTTATAATATATATCGCGGTTTATAATGACCCCCTTGGCATCTTTTTCTGCCAGATAATTTCCGCTGGTGCCAGCATGAGACTTTATCCATGTAAAATCTGTATGACAGTTTTCTTTTTCCAAATCATTTGTCTTCCTCCTATTACCTTCTATTAGGTGTTTTCTATTTTTAGCGATTTTAAGAGAGAATATGGTTATCTTGTTGTCTGTGAATAACTTGAATGTTCGTGGGGTGTTGTTATATCTAGTTTTAATGTTTCTAATGCGTGTAATGTTTTTAGGATTGTTGTCTGCTCAGCTTGATTTTTTGAGGACCTGTTGTTGGGTGTGTGATTCATTTGATGAGTTAGTATGTTATTGATGTATGTGGCGAACCCCGAGCAGATTTCTCGTTCAGTCTTTCTTCCGTCTGTGCAAACGTGTATTGTATTCTCAAAGTTCCATTTGGTTCAGTGATATTTAATCCCTTAGCCAGGTGGGTCAAGATTTGATGTTCTACTTCGTCGACATATAAGTAATCTTGATTCTTTTTAGTGATTTTATGTTGATTAACTGCCTATTCTTTCTTTTCTTCTACGTTTGTGTATGGTATGTGTGTGTCTGTGTGTGGGGAGTGGTGTGTATATGTGTTTCGTGTTTGTGTGTGTGTGTGTGGTGTTTGTGCCTGTATCTATATATGTGTGTTTGTAGTGTGTGTGTCTGTGTGTGGGGAGTGGTGTGTATATGTGTTTCGTGTTTGTGTGTGTGTGTGTGTATGTGTGGTGTTTGTGCCTGTATCTATATATGTGTGTTTGTAGTGTGTGTGTCTGTGTGTGGGGAGTGGTGTGTATATGTGTTCCGTGTTTGTGTGTGTGTGTGTGGTGTTTGTGCCTGTATCTATATATGTGTGTTTGTAGTGTGTGTGTCTGTGTGTGGGGAGTGGTGTGTATATGTGTTTCG
>Ga0131853_10025531_pt1 | contig 10646 bp, 5 predicted proteins | sample TergutLab28metaG_FD_92764 | JGI IMG/M metagenome (GOLD analysis project Ga0131853, IMG submission 92764) | Labiotermes labralis P1 segment gut microbial communities from Petit-Saut dam, French Guiana - Lab288 P1 (version 2) (version 2) | ecosystem: Host-associated > Arthropoda: Insects >... | reverse complement strand
ATACACAATACAAAGCAATGAAATATTTTCCAGGATAATTTAGTTCTCCATAAGAACACTTCCCTTATAACCATGTTGTTCCTTTCTAAGTAGTCTCCTAGGGACTACTTTGCACACCATCACTCAAAGCATTTAATACCATTCACTATTTGAAACTCAGCAAATGCATCCTGCAATTCTGCTTGAATCATGGTACTATGATTAAATCTCCTTCCCTCTAATACCATCTACAAGTTTTGGAAAAAGAAAGAAGGCACAAGGCACTAATCTGCTTAGTAGAGGGAGTGAGGAACAACCTCGCACATATCAGCACAATTCTCCTTCAGCTCCTCGCTCGATAGGCACAGTACAAATTTCGTGACATTCAGACACATAACCAGATTGTCTGTCAAAATGCTCTGAACTCACCCAAATTAAATTCACAATTGCTATCAACTTCATAGAGAGTGAGCCTTTGCTTTTTGTGAAAATATACCTTCACTCAATCTATAATGTAATCTTTTTGTTTGTGGATAGTTGTCCTGAGCAAATGGAATTTTCAGTAGAGTTCTTGCCACTTTTAAACTTGGAAAAACCATTCAAAGGTTGTGTTCTGTCCACTGTCTGCCCTTGAAAAGCTACATGCAACATTTTTGCGGTTTCCACAGCATTCGCCCCCCAGTATGAAGCAAACTCCGCTGCAGACACCGTGTTCATCTGAGCATGCCATTTTCCAAGATAAGCCAAAATTGTAAATGGAGCACACACACATAATTAAAAAGACACTATGCAACAATGACATGTGCTAAACCCTTATTTCAGGCAAAAGAAGTTCATGCTACCAGCACTAGTGTCACCTTGTGTTCACTCTGGAAACTGTTTGGATGCACCACACATATATTTCAAAATATTTAAATTTCGAAATAGCCTGCCTGCATGCATGCACACATACATATACACACACACACACACTCACTCACTCACCAGAATCAAAGTCCGAGCTTCCACCAGTCTCCAGACCCCCTGCTTGTCCATGATATTTACCTGCAAAGTTCAAAGTTTAGAATCACATTAAGGTCTTACAAAGATCGCAGTGCCAATATAACACCACATTTTCAAAATATACAATTTTCTATAAGAATATTACAGCTGTATTACTGTAGTACTACGCATGACTAAACAACACCAATAACTTTACACCATTACTACATCAAAAAGGCACAAATAAAATCATGTATATGAACATCAGCTCCAACTATCACTGTAAATAGCACATAACCCAGAGCAATGAAATATGACACAGTGCCATTTCACTGTATAAAAACTAATATACAGAATAAAACTGTGTTTCACCACTCATGTAGAAGATTATATGAGTTGAATAAATTACACTAGTGCTGAAGAAACAAACTATCTTCAGATCTTCAAATGAATCAGTTTAATTGTTTCTGGTTTAACATTGCTGGCAGTAATTCAAACTATACAGCATTAAATGGCAGAAAATGTAATGAATAATGACATGCAAAGGATGTGGAGGCAAGCAATCACAGTACAATTTCAGATACTAATCCAAAATTTTCTGGAAGGGTGAGGAAACAAATATTCTCAGGACTTTAAATGTCCTGGTCAAGATTCTAACTGTTAACCTCCAGAATACAAGCTTAACAATGAAGCTTGGTTTCATATTATACAACAGATGAACATTCTTAGTAACTGCTCTGCAGATAATCACATATTAATCAACAAAGTCATTACACGTTGGTTACAGTTAGTGTGTGGCATGTTACGAAAACAGCAAGAATTTCAGTGACCATAAATTCACACCAATATGTAACATGCACTGACACCCGTTTCTGAATACCTGTCTAATTACAAGCAAACCTTGAACTTTCACAGCAATGCACTACAACCACACATACACGCTATTTACAAAGTGTTTTTGGTGACAGAATAAATTCAGAATTGTGACTACCCAATTTGTCAGGTCTGAGCCTGTGCCATTTTCACATATGGGCATGTTAAAAGATACAGTGTATGGTAACAATCCCTGCACCAAAAATGCATGGACAGAAAGCATACTGAATGTAGTGCTTCATTTTCAGCTACAGAACTGAGGTACATAATGAACAACATACCTATTACAAGTACTGTGTACCTGGTAGTCAATACAACTCCTTTTCAACACCTTTAAATATGCAGTGTAAAGATAAAGCTATCCCTATACAGGCCTAGATAGGCACTGTGGGATCCAGGAGGCTCAGGCACCCAGAATTTCTAGACAATCTGCACGTGGAGGTAGCAAGGTTATCAGCCTTACATAATAGCCACCTTTACACCCAAGAGATATCCCTGGTACTCATCTCTGTTAGAGGCTGGATTGATCCCACAGCCGTAGCACCGGCAGAAGGATTATGTCAATCAATGACCCCCACCGGGAATTGAAACTACGACCTTCTGGTTTGTAGCGCATTGCAAATATGTTGTATAAAAAAACTTAATACTAACTGCAATGCATGAAACTAAAACACACTGATGCCAACTCAAGACAAATTTGAATGGTGGTGATAACAATAAAGTCCGTTGTTATTCGAATCAGTCCAAGCCTACAGTGATGCATGGGATTAGATGACATATAACACTGCAGAATGACGATAATTGGCCCACCTGCAGCAACCCACCTCATACGGAAGATGATACATCATACAGCTGAAAAATATATATGACTTGCAAGATATACTCTGTGTTGGTCATGAGTAGGTTTACATTAGACTACAGTAACTCCCTGACTTACAAAATATTTGATTTACATGAATTTGACTTTACATAAATTTTTGCTGCCTGGTGCAAACTTAAAAAAAAAAAACTGTGGAAATGTATTTTGTACCCTGCATCAAATTAGATAGCAAGGGATGCTTAATTACATTATATTACATTCTATTTTGTACTGGAACTTGTCTTTATCTTTTTATTACACATTTCAAAGCACACTTTTGAAATTTTTTCTGCTCATAAGACAAAAAATTAGAATGGAATTTATAGAAATTCTTACTTACATAAAATTTGACTTGCGTAAAGCTCCGTGAAACACAATCCTTACATAAGTCAGGGAGTGGCTGTACAGAGTGTTTAATATAAACCCCATGCAAAGTGTTAAGCTCATAATCAGTGTCACTGGCAATTCAGACGAAACTTTCATGAGAATCAAATTGACCCCCCGCCAAAAAAAATAGAATCTGATGTGTAAGGAATATATCAGCAGGAGTATGTGCACGCCCACACAAATCTGAAATGTATAGTTACTGAATACGGCCCCTTTAAACCTAAAAAAGGCACATCATGCAATGGAAACCCCAAGTGCAGCCATTGAGAAACTTTACCTCCCTTACAGATTTGCTATCCATTAATACCTCATATCAATGATGCTTCAGGAATCATGACCACCTGATCAAATATCCATACATCAGTTAAAACAATGTGACATTAGATCATGGCTGGTGTAACACTTCATAACACTCACATGAAATCTCTTTCAGTATCGGGCTTCTGCGAATGTAATTAGTGACCTGGGTGCATGTTCTCAAAATATAAGGCCATTTCACCCAGACTTTTACCCAACTATTTTTTCCTATAAATAAGCCACACAAACACACACACATACAAACAGCAGCTGCAAACTTTGTTTCATATTGCAAGCCACGCCTGTGCAATGACCGAATGGGGCTTGACTCAAACCAATTCACTCACATACATTCACAAATAGCTGGTTCCACCATAGAAAAGTCCATGTACAGTAAGCCACTCTCCAATTTTTTGGTGTATGTTTGTTTCCATGTGTAAACAAAACTCTGTGTTTCGACATTTACAGCAAGCATGCTACTCAGAGAACTAGCACAAATGAAATTATCCTCACACTGAAACACTGCTGCTAGAAACTCTCAATATGACTCATATTTTATTCTCACGCATAAACTCACTGGCATAATTCCTATATGTAGTCTTAGAACACTGTGCTACTGCTCACACAGGAAGTGCAAGGATACTATAAGGCTAATATTTAGGGACAAAAATTGCTTTAAATAGTTTGTGGCCAGCATGCTGCCCTCAACCTCAACTCATGTGAATTAATATGGAAAGAAAACAGTGTAAAGATCAAGCCATCACACAGCTGAAAGAAAATGTCCGAAGGGAATTTTGTTCTACTAAAAACAAAAAAACTTTGACATGGGAATATATTCTCTTACATATAAGAACACAAAATGCACGTGCAGTAACAAAGAAACTTCCAAATAATTTCCAACATCAAAACATATCAGCACTTTGTGTGTCTATACTTCACAAAAAGACACTTATCAAACTGTTGTTTGAAAACCAATACAGAAATCAACAGCGTACAAAATTAACACAGTGTAAACTGAAATATGCACATCCCAGAAAATTAAAACGTATGCATTGGCACAATGACGAATGTCTTAACATTCACTGGGAAGAGATTTCACTTTCTGTGTCTTACCTATCAAGCACAGTGAGACTTCCAAAGTTCAAAAAATGCATGATTTCAGGCCTCTGCCATGGTGTAAATGAAATATTTGCTCTTCTGGGATGTTACAGAGTGTAGAATGGTAGATAGTTACCGACATTTCAGGACAATCTATCAGTCCTATCTTCAAGGGTCAAGTATTCCAAGAATTCTTCCCAGATTACTTGTCCCAAAATGTCAGTACGTAACAGCCCATTTACACTGCATAACATCCCAGCAAGACCTTCTGAAAATGCATTTTTTTAGTAACCCATTAAGAAAATAATACTGCAACACATTATTTGCCTGGTATTCACACACTGTTTGCAAATGTCTACTCATAGACACCTCAAAGCACACTTGTACCTGTGACAGCAAAAACATGTTACAGTAAACATACAATTATTACATTTACTTGAATTTGTTCCCTACTATTCACTTTTCATATCATGCAAACCATCTTGAAAGTATGCTGCAAACAGAGATGGCACAGAAATTGATGTGACTGCTAAACACATTTACAGCTGCCAAAATACATTCAAACCCATGCCTAACCTTAGTTCATAAACACACAAATACAAACAATGCTACTGTAGACACACACACACACACACAACCAACTTTTTGCCCATACACAAACAAACTCAAACCATTCCATGGCTACTATACATAAAAACCTTCAGACTACTTTGTTGTTAATGTACAACAAAACTTTCCATCTGTCAGCATAATTTAATATTGCAATAACTGTGCAAGGTGCACAATAAAATGAGTGCCGATATGCAGGCAGGTTATGAAAGGAATTAACTGCATTACACTAATCATATGATGCTGCCAAACTCTCCAAGCGTTTAAACCAAAGCTAACTACATTCGTCAAACTCTTAATAATACTGCCACCACCCTCATATGTTGCCCAAATCATAAACATGCTGCTTCCAATCTGACAAACCTATGATGCCAGCAGTTACATCTGCCATCATAAAGGGAACTGATGAATTTGAACTGTTATATACTACGTCTGTTAAAGAACAAACAAACAAAAACAAACGTGTGACTTCATTATTAATAGTTATGAACATGATGGCTTCAAGAACACTTGTAACAAATTCGGTTACCAGCAATCATGGGTATTGCCACATTCTCAAGAATAGTATTTTCCGTAGCTCCCAACTGACAACCAATATTTATTATCAATATCTGACAAAAATTAAGACAAAGATTCATGTGCCGCTGTGTTTAATCTAGAAACGTACGCAACCTAACACGAAAAACGGATTTCCGATCGTTAAGTTTTCAGTGTCTTGTCTGAGTATGCTACGACAAAAATATTGTACCCCTGTTTCAAGACTAAGAACATGACACACATAAAACATTCTTCGCCAGTAAATTCCCACAAGACAACCTTCCTATAATCTACTGTAAATACGTGCTCTTGTCTTATATTATTGCAGTTTCCTGAGGAAAATCTGCAAGTGAAATGCAATTGTAGCCACGCCATCTTGATTCGTCAGGCTTAGCACCAAGGCAGTCTAGTACATAATAACAAACACAATACACTCTTTTGGTCAGTCAAATTCAATAATTCCATTGCATAAAGCAACATTTTGGTTTAGAAACAGCAAACAAGACGGATGTCAGCTCTTACTTTGCCCCTGAGGCTGGTCATCTCCGCTCTCTCGGTCCGACATATCACAAACTTGGAAAGCGATTTAACCCTCGTTTTCGCTACAAGGAATTTATTCATGCACCGGAACTCCGTCCGCTATGACTTGAAACTTGAAAAATAGACCTATGTATTGTCTCTAAATCAAATGTGTAGAAGGGAAATAACCTATTGTATTCAGTAATCCGTGTTTCGCGATACTAAAAAATCTATAAGTACACATTTACCACTGCAGAATTCCAAAACCTTTTAAACACTGAACCGGAGCTCTCGGAAGTGACGTTTATATGGTCTGCTACAGATTGGCTGTCCTGATTTTGCTATGGAGTCAGGTGAAATTCGTATGACAATTCAAATTGGGAGAGATGTGGGTATGTTGTTGTGCCAAAATAGATAGTCTTGCTACCAACACGGAAAGAAAAGTTATTGATATTTAAAATCGTTGGATGTCATTTACCAAAAAGTGAAAGGCGAATCTTGCGGCGACTGCATGTGCATAATCTTGTATCTTGGTAACCTGCGTGAAATTCATAATTATATAAATGCGTTGTATATTGACTTGCTAATAAACATTTTGAGTTTTCTGTGCCTTTTTCTAAATATACTGTGTAAGTGTTAAAGAAATTAACTGGTAATTTGTGATAAAGTATACAGTGCAAAGTAAAGTATATTGGTGCATTGTATAATACTCGTGTCCATCTGGATATGTTCAACATCTAAAGGTTTTTAAAAGCCGATCGTTTCGAAAACTGCTGTTTTCCATTGCCAGATATGTAAATTCCTACACAGTTGAGCCTGTTAGAAAGGGCTAAGATCCCGTTTCGAAAAGGCTGACTTGAGTTCGAAACTGTATATACTCGTTTTCATTTGTGGGGTACCCGTGTCAAATAACACAGACAGCGTAACATAAACAAATCACTACTTCTCTATATGTATCAGCATTGACCACACATGTTTGTTGTCTTCACTATAGCAATGTACCTGTTTATGGAAACATTCCAGTTCTACAGTGTTGTTTGAAAAGTCTGCAATAAGTTCTACTGTATTTACTGTCATAGTGTATGTTCATTTCATATATGTTGTTGTAACTGTTACATTTATTCCACAGCCTTTTTGTTAGGCTGAACACATACTAGTTATTCCATAGCACTCCTTATTTTGGACATATTCCTTCCTTCATTTTTGTAATTAAAGCACATTTCAGAAACTAGTCCCACTTCCATCCTCAAATGGAACTTATCTTACAGATGTTGTCAAAAGAGCTGGTCTTAGTCATTGGGCACTGTAGCCAATTCAGCTGGCCAAGATGTATGCTCAAGACCAGGTCAATGACTTGTCAAGGTACTATCATTTAGTGTTCATGCACTTTGTGCAGCTATTCAGATGCAACATTAATGTTCTTAGGTTATATCCTTCTAGTCTTAAAGGTAAAGGCAAAGTCCCCCCTACACCACATCATGAAGGCCCATAGGGGGAGCAGAGGTTTACCTGTACTGTTTCTTTAACCTTGGCATTATATGGGGGTCAGTGGTAAATGCCACACCCCAGTTGCTTTATCCCCCAGGAAAGAGACCCAGTACTCACAGTACAGGAGGCTGGGAGGGACCCAAGGCCAGTCTGGACAGGTGTGGAAAATCTTGCCACCACAAGTTGATCTGCAGATTTTACAGCCCTTAGCAAGTCGCTATACTGACATGTCCCAAATATAAGAAACAGAAACCAAGAAACTACAAAACTTAACAGTAACAGAGAATGAATCACGAAAATATTGCCACATTAGACTTAAAAAAAAGGCAACTGCTGTTACCTAAGCATGGCCATGTGATAATGTCAGTTATAGAAATTCAGTCAAATTATGAAGTTTACTAACAGAATCTATAAGAGCTGTCTTCTGAGGTGTGACATCCCAGACAACAATATTTGTCATAATGGCCATCACAACCATGTCATCCCTCACTCAATACTGCATTCAGTTGAGAATGGGACAAACATAAAATAGTGGTAACAATCTGTACCAGTTTATTTTATTTTTTCCTTGTACTGTCAATTCTCTGCATTGTTATTCAATTTGTACAACTGTAGCCAACAAATGCACACAACTGTCATTCAGTTCACAATATTATTTTGAAAAACATTAAACTCCCACATGTTTACATAAACTATTGTTGTATAAAACAGTTACTTAACAATATTTTGATCTGTTGCATATGTGGAAGTAGTGTGACTCTTTCCGGCAGACTGAGTATGTGTGGCAAAGAGAATTGTTACACAGCAAATTGGATTCATGGAGCTACATACCTCCAGTACATCCACTTGCTGCTCCAGTTTACTTTGTAAAAATTCTGTTTGCCAGTCATATTCAGTTTACACCAAAGAATCCAACCAGTTCTTCCACAAATGCAACAGGTAGAATACTGTTTAGTAACTTTTATACAAACACAATTTACGTACTCCGCAATGATAGACCAGTAAGGTCTGAAACATGTAGGAGTTTAATGCTTTTAAAAATAATATTGTGAATTAAATGACAATTATATGCATTTGTTGGTTAAAACTGTAGACATCTGCACCAGATTTTTCAAATAGGAAAGCTATCACTGAGTTACACAAGAAGCTCCATGGGACCACATGCAGCCTGTAGGCTGTGCATGATGGCTGTAACATATATATTCAACAGGTTATTGAAGTAATATCACCAATATTCAACAAACAGGTTGGTGATATTACTCATGTAAAACCAATGTTCAAAATGTATATTTTACAATTAGATTATTGAAGGTTTTCACACATTGTTTATAGTAATGAGGCACAAATGGGTTATGTTGATAAACAGGAAATAAATTGTATCAAAAGGACGTGCAGTAAACTTTTTATAGTACTGTTACTTTTCAATCTCTTCTTGTGTGAAATTATACCTACACTCATAGACAAGTTCCTAAATTCAAAATGAAATGCATTTACTAATATCTTTTGTGTAACAAAGAAAACAAACTGACCCAGAATTTTATTGTAATATAGTTTTTCTGTGTGTTTTCATTTTCATGAATAATTTTTTAAAAATGTACAAAGAACAGTTCAATGCAGTCATTAACATAACTCTGAAGTGTAAAATGTGTATGACTGAAAGACTTTAGAATGTTACTGAATGCTATGTAGGGTATACTGTTCCTTACAATTTACAAATTTATTGTCATCACAATAATGGTACCTTATCTATGAAGGGGATTAATATCATAGGTAATAAGGCAAAACAAGATGGGATTATTTATTTAGGCAGAAGATGTCAGATCAATTCTGCACTTTAATTCATCATACAGCTTGTTCTGTCACAACTGATTTACAGCCTCACACAAAATCACTGCATTAATTTCAGACAGAGGATCCAGAGCAATTAGACTGCTGGTTTATGTAGCAATCACCAACATAATACTATTAAATGTTCAGTTTACCTGTGAAGTTACAGCAAAAATTAGGTTTTAATCCATGGACAGTGGATTTTTATGCACTAAAAATTGACAAAATATGCTACTTATGACATGTACTTATAAGTATGTGACAGTGGCCGATCTTCTGCTGTGCTCTCCGTCCTTCATTCTTGGGAACAATCTGCCTTAAAGTATGTCACAGTGCTTTATCTAAATTCTCTAGAGAAAATTTGTGGCACTTTTCTGTCAGAGGAAGTCTGCATGCAAAGCATCACCTTGCAACATGCACAGATGTGACAGGACATGATCTGAACACGAATGTAAGATTCAGCCCCCTCTGGAAGCCCTAAGCCTGCAAATGCTTCTTAACAGCAATGATAGCCTGGTATCCAGGATTTCTTTGCAAAATATCACAGTTTTTTATTCACACTATGTGCATATGCCACATGGACTTCAAACCATCTTGTATTATCTCAGTGACATTCAAGATGTCATGCAAAATCTCACTTGTCTTCTTACCAAATGTGGTATACTTTTTCAGTGTACTGTAATTACACCTAGATATCTCTGCAGTCAGACTGTCAAATTTCTATTTAGCTTGCTAGACTGACACATTATCACTGCAGTTCACACCTCCAATATACATGGCTTTTTATCATCAAAATAGAACAAAGTAAAGCAGCATGAGTCCATGTCCTGTGTTCAGTCATGACAGGTCCTGAGGGCTGCAAGATGTCTTACATTTATCTTTGTACATCTCAATATGGAGGTTTTTTTTACACCTTCCTTATACATAATATCATGTTACTGACTAATTAAGAGTTTCTCTGAATTTGCTACCTGGAAAAATATCTCCATCAATACAACTTTTATTGACTGTATTAATATCTTCTGTTGTCAACTGACACATTTTTTGGATCATACTTATAGCACATGAGATGGGATGTCACACACCATGATTCTCTGAATTTACTCGGCTACTGTTTTACGACCACATGCTAACAAATATGAATGAGGTCTATAAATACCTTCAAAGTGGAAGCCATTATTGGTGTCATTTT
>Ga0131853_10025530_pt1 | contig 10647 bp, 9 predicted proteins | sample TergutLab28metaG_FD_92764 | JGI IMG/M metagenome (GOLD analysis project Ga0131853, IMG submission 92764) | Labiotermes labralis P1 segment gut microbial communities from Petit-Saut dam, French Guiana - Lab288 P1 (version 2) (version 2) | ecosystem: Host-associated > Arthropoda: Insects >... | reverse complement strand
TCCATCCTAATATTATCCACCCATCTACGCCTAGGTCTCCCCAGTGGTCTCTTTCCTTCCGGTTTCCCCACCAAGACCCTATACGCCCCCCTCTCCTCCCCCATACGCGCCACATGCCCTGCCAATCTCATTCTTCTCGATTTTATCACCCGCACAATATTGGGTGAGGAGTACAAATCACTTAGCTCCCCGTTATGCAGTCTCCTCCATTCCCCCGTTACCTCGTCCCTCCTAGGTCCAAATATTCTCCTCAACACCATATTCTCAAAAGCCCTCAGCTTCCTTTCCTCCCTCAATGTCAGCGACCAAGCTTCACACTCATACAAAACAACCGGCAAGATTATAGTTCTATATATCTTAATCTGACGTTGAAAGCACACGTGTTCCATGTCAGAAAACTTTTAAGCATTCCTTGACTCCAATTACAAGTAAACCTTGTGAGTATTTAGAGATAAATATGTAATTCATGTTAAAAGTTGAATTGCGATTCATCCTCTAATTAACCTACGTTAATGAAAGTAGCCTCTAGCCCGCTGAAAAACACTTCACATTTAAGTTCCCATAATTCAGCTTCAGCAAAGTAACTCCTTTGTGTCTATTCCAAAGGAAGCAGGTATCATCCAGAGCTATTCCAAACATGGTAGTAAAAGGCGTAGCCATGTTTTATGGAGTCCAGGGCTACTGATCACAATGATCGCCTGTAACAAATAACGAACTTTGAAAATACCAAAACTCTTTATGGAATTTCCTTTCTTCTGGCCCAAAAATTTTAAAATTTATTGAAGACAGGAAATCAAAAATCTTTTATTTAAATATTCATTGTGCCGCCCCTTGGACTCTGTCGCCTTAGGCGGCAGCATCACTCGCAACTTCTACCTACGCCACTGCCAAGTTTTAGACATTTCCTTGCCCAGTCACCACTCTAAGAAGCGCAAAGTCAACAATGCCATTCATTCTAGACCGCTACACTGCGATGTGTGGATTAGCTGCAAGTTACTACAGCTCTCTCACAATCATTTATTGCATATCATATAGAAGATTTCTCATAGCTGGTCCAGATGTGGTGACTAAAAGAGGAACTGCTACACCGACCTACAATCGAACTGCGGCACTTTCACACCCAGCCTCATTACTGGCAGAGCTCCCCAGGTCTACACAAAAATTTCTGACCCTGCTTGCGGAAATTTGACTCGGAAATTACCGAGATATTTCGATCCTTATTTCTGGATATTCGTAACGAAACAACGGAAATTGGTTACGTTACGTTATGTTACGTTGTGTAAGATATTGGCGGGTAGATCAAGGCCAAGTTCTCTGTCTTCGCCAGTCTTCACATCGTTAGAAGGTGGTGCTGAGGACAGCTTCACTCCTTATACAATTCTATAAATGATTGTATGCTTATTTATTCTGCTACACTTGAAATACAGTTACCTAGCTTATTCCCACTACTCAAATTTTGTACTTTATCAGTACACTTCAACTACTTTATTTCAACAGTACTGTCGATTTACATTTCATTATTCCATTGTTTGGCATAATAACAAAATTATAAACTTGTATTTTAATTGCAAAGAAGTGGCCTCTACTTCAGTTCTTCCTTTTTGTATAATTGTAGTACTACCCGATGATGGCCACAATTACCGGCCAAAACATGTCGTAGTGTATGACGAATAAATGGATATGCATTCTTTTAGAGTGTCGCATTATTCGGAGAATCAATAAGCCGACATTGATTAAACAAATACAGCGGGATAATGACACCAAATCTATTATAACCAAGGAAACTAATGGTCAAATCTTTGTTGAAATTCAGGTCCAAGGTTTGCAGAGCGGTTAGGTTTCCTAACGATCAGAAACTGAAACAGACTAGCAACATTCGGGATGGTATGTATTATAATCACCACCACCTCTCTGTAACGTTTATAGCGTAATACATTTGCACAGGTTAATTCCGGGGCGATCAACCCGTAGCTTGCGGCAACATGTTGCAAGCGACACAGTTTTTACGTTGCCCGCGGAGATACGTGAAATGACATAAGGTTTTATAACCCCTTTCCTGGCAAAGCCGAGATAAAGCGCCGAATCAATTTTGAAGCCTTATGAACTGTTTACATATGGAGACATTATATACCTTACCAAGCCTTTGTGTAAAATCTGCTAAAAATGGCGACATCCCAGCCTAGGATGCTGCATTTTTTAAAAACCTTTTCATTGGTATAAATATATGCTATTGCACAGGATGGATGAATACAGCAGCAAATTTACACATAAAATATTGCGTGTACTTACTCAGGCTTCATTCGGTTTATTGAATATCATGTTGCCTGCGTGCAGACCAATTTCTGTTCAAGTTGCCAGCACCATACCAAAGGTCGAGCAGGCCTTCGCTGAGACAAGTATTATTGCAGTAGAGTAAGACATTCCAGGTACCCTCTTCCCCTTTCGATGCCGCGCGTGAGGGCAGCTGGTGACATAAATACATTTAGGGAAGTTCCTAGGGAATGGGTCCCGCTTAAATAAGCTAAATTGCATTCGGTGATGGCGGCACGGTAGATGTTATCCTCAACGAATACCACCAGTGTGCTCAGCAGCAGGTTGCTTTGCATGTGCCACTATCCATACCAGCTCTTAAGGCGATACCACAGTATTGCTTAGCAAGGTTAGAGTCTGGCTCGGGAATTTCACTGTCCGCATACCTTACCTATTCTTCGTGTAATTCTCACAACAGACGATGACTGTTTGCTTATGCGACATTCGTTACTTGGTTTTTCTAACAAACCGGCAACGCGAATATAAATCCTTACCTACTGACTCTAGTCTTCGTAGGTTAAACTCTATACTTAGTAATTTCCTTACAGTTCTTCTTAACTCCACTATATGTAGAGCAGCATTTGCAGCAAAATACGTATCAACATTCCCTCACAGAACTCACTCATTAAACTTCGCAAAAGATGAAATATTTCCATGTAGGCCTACAACTTTCGCGTCAAGACGTACAGAAAGACAAAAATTTCAAAAAAATTAAATTCTCGAATGTTTTCTGCGGCCTTGATTAGTATCAAACGCGTTAAATTTTCTTTTGTATAATTGTCTCAAAAAAAAGTTCAGAATTAAGGAAAAATATTAAATTACGCATGATTCCAGGCTTCCGCTGCCGTGTAAATGAGAAAACGCTACCTGACAACACACTTCACAAAAAAGAGAGATGCATCCATGCTCCCGACAGGATTCGCGCCCGCAATCCCAGCAAGCGAGCGGCTGTAAACTTAAGCCATAATCCTAAATTAATGCGAGGAAAGTGAGCTTTTTCTTTATAAATTCCTCGAAGGAATTCTCACCCCGGTAAACAGGCTGATTCAGAGGGTCACCTGCGATGTATGCAGGAATGTATGCATCGCTTTCTGTAAAGTGTGTACTATTGTCCTATACTTGCCGATATCGGGATGGCCGGCGAAATTTTGGTAAAACACAGTAACATGCAATAATTCCGTGAAAATATGCTCAGCGGTTGTGGATTTGTTGCGTGAGGAAAAACATAGGTTGAATCAGCAGGCATATTTTGCAAATTTTTCATACCTACACCACACCTAGGCCAAAAACATATCATTTATTATAACATTACTGTTGGCACTTCGCACTTCGCAGTTTTCTAGCACTTTTTACTCTGTGTCAGTGGTCTCTATCCCATTCAGTAAAGTTAATGTAATGATGGATTACCCATGTTCGAAGCCTAGCCTCCACAATGCTATAAATAACTGTGCCTCTGAATCCTGTCAATAATGGAAAAACAGACAAACTGTTGCGGAATATATCAATGACAAATTAAATTGCTGGAAACAAAAGAAACGTGGCGGATACGATACTGCCAGGCAGAAGGAGCAAAGATATGAAACGTCACATGTTCTGAATGTTTGTGTCCATTTCCTAGACTTGTGACATGTCATGTAATTCTGCTGGGTATTGTGTGCTATATATCATAACACGACTAACCACGAATACACCTAATACAGTCACCAACTAAAACCATTTATCACAAGTATCATGTACTGCCGTATAAACGGTGTACTTGGGATAAGGGGCTTCAAAATATTTCCTGTCGAAGCCCCATGTTATGTTAAAGCTCACGAAATATAATAATGAATTTTACTGACGCGGAAACAATTCTTATATGCCAAACATTTCACCAGTATAAGCCGACATTTGTAATGACTCTTGACAAAGCGATGCGTGAATCATTTACACACCTAGCATAAATAATACATGCGTTCGGAAAATTGAGAAAAGCGATTATTAGCTTCGTCATGTCCGTCTGTCTATCTGCCCGTAAGTCCTTCCGTCTGTCTACATGAAACAGCTCGGGTCCCACTGGTCGGATTTTCATGAAATTTTATATTTCACTATTTTTCGAAAATATGTCCAGAAAATTCAAGTATTATTAAAACCTGCCACGAATAAAGGGTACTTTACACGAAGACCTATGTACATTTATAATATCTTACTGAATTTTTCTTAGAATGAGAAATGTTTCGGGTAAAAGTTTTAGAAAAAACCGAAACACATTTTATATTCGATAATTTATTAAAGATTAAAATTCAAAGAGCACTTTCTGCCAAAACATGCTAGTCAGGTAAGTTTCTTTGCTTTAAAAGGTAACCTGTGGAGGTATAATATTAAATGCCTGCTAGACCACTTTCTGTTGTAATACTTTCAAAACTGCAATTTTGGGAGAAAAAGGTTTTCTGTGTTTTAACAAATTTCTCAGATCACTGACAGCCGTATTTTCCTAAACGTTACAGTGATTTAAGTCTTTAAGAACTGCAGTAACTACACCTGCTACCTACTTTAACAGTCAAAAACTCTGCATCGTAAGCGTTTAACAGAAAAGTGCCACCATAATTTTTTTTATGAGTAGAGCATGCTCCAAAATATATTCATAAAATTTGAAATAGAAAGAAAAATTTTTTTTCTGGATACTTTTTTGAAGTGAAAATATTGAATGATTTACATCCGGCATAACGTTAAAGGAAAGTACATCATTCTGCTATTTTCTCCCTTATTATTCTCAGCACTAGCAGAAAACACACTTTGTGATCAATGTGTTTGGTGAACAAAGTACCTCTAAATTAATGACTGTGTACAAGCACATATTTATTTACAAGTTATTTGGAGTTGGGATACACAACATAATACAAGTGACTATAATACAGTGTGTCCCACTCGCTACCGAACCCGGAATTTCTTTAATAATTCTAACACCAATGAAGACATTGCAACGAAATTTGAACAGAAGTACGTTCGTTGTGTGAGAAATGAAGAGGAATGTGTCTGTAGTCCGCTTCAAATTTTGTTGCAATATCCTCATTAGTGGTAAAATTATTAAAGAAATGCCGAGTTCGGAAGCGAGTGTGACACCCTGTATAAGTGACTATGAGATGGAAGCCTGAGCTTCCATCCTCGGCAGAGGAGTGAATTTTTCTTTTCGTCAACAAACTAGTAATAGCTCTGTGGCCCGTTCGAATTTTTATCCTATATTTGTATCCATTTTCGCCTCGCTGTATGTCTCTATTTACAATGACATTACCCAGTAAATGTACAGACACATTTACAATTTATCACCATATGCAATTCTGAACACTGAGAGGCAAACGTGTCATTATCATATAGAACCGAAGTTTTCGTTGCAAAATATTGAAATATATGACAGTAAAATGAAATTAGGCATTTCTTTAAGCCCGCTTACCACAGAACATCAAGATATCAAAGTATGAATCACTGATGTTACATCTCAGTAATTTTACATCCATATGCATGCTACTGACGGCAGAGAATTAGGCGTAAAAATTGAAACGTGTGTTGACATCTAGTGGTATCATATCCATAAGAACTTCTCTGGAACTTACTAGCGAGCACAAACGCACGCATACATATTATAACCCTGTCATCTGCACATACGGTTTAAGACAGGGCGGAAGGTTGCACGCAACACTAAACTTGAGAATACGCACTATATATATGGACTTTTCGCTACTTCTCCGTGAGGTGTGCCAGGCGATCAGCACATTTCAGAGAAATTTGCTGCTTTCCTTTTCAAAACAGATTGGAGACTGAAGTAGCAGGTTTTTCCGAAACCTAAGTAAACTTCGTAGAGACAACATGGCGAAACGTTCCAGGAAATTTCAGTCTTTGTATCCACGTAAATGAAGTTTTTATTTACTAAATTGGTACAAGTTGGAAAGATTAACGTTTATTTCTCATTCGCATTATATTACATGTACAGCCTGAAACACTAAATACGAATAAGATACTCTCCAAAGCAAGATCATCAGCCTTCAACAGCCTTCCTGTTTACCTGCCAAAAATTACTGCCTTATTTCGACCCAAAACCTTACATGACATGGTATTTAAATATTTAATAGATAACTCCGTTATATTCTTAGTCACTTATACAGGGTGGCGCGGAGCCGACTGACACATTTCAAATTTGAATTTTGCGCCAGCTCGGTAGCGTGTCGTGGTTGTGGGAAGAGAAACGGTAGAGGAGAGGGCGCCATTTCATATGGTCAGTGGCAATGGAGCGTCGGAACGTGCAACAACGTGTTACCTGTGTTCGTAGTTTCGGCGACATCGCTTGACCTGCTCGGTCGCCCCAACTTACTCTAACAGATTTTTCCCTGTGGAGGTTCCTGAAAGACCGTGTGTTCCGGAGACGTATCATGACTATTCGAGAATTCAAACAAGCCATTGTTGACGAAGTTACGGCTATTGATGAGGACCTACGGAGGCGCGTGTACGGCAACTTCCAGACACGCTTGCAACAATGCATTGATATAAACAGAAGCCATCTGCCTGATGTTCAGAAAATACGCTTGTAATCTGTGGGTAATAAATAGCATACTTGGATGCATTTATAGACAGTTTTGCTTATTTTTCCCTGTTTCCATCTATTATCTATGGCCATTTAAAATGTGTCAGTCGGCTCCGCGCCACCCTGTATTACAGTGGAGCAATTTTCTTTCAAACCTTTTTCATTTACTGACATTCCCTTCAAGCACTGTTAGGACTAAATCTTTTTATATTTTTATTAATTTTTGTTTAATTTAACTACGCTTTATTTACTAATATTTCGGCATAACGTTTCAAAATTTAGAATTATTAGTGAATAAGAAATTTGAAAGAATAGAGAATGAAGCCACCGTATTCTATTTCAATTTACTACTCCAACTATTGTCTGAAGGAAAATTATGAGTCGCAAAAGAAGGTTTCCGAACTGCGATAGAATCTGAAGGTGGAGGGTTATTTCCTTGACCAAGATATTCTGTCCCTCCTGGCACATAAATTTATTTAAGAGTTTATTTAAAAGTGCTTCGTTAGGTGGGAGCACAATTTACATACAGCGTCGAATTGGAGTATGATTGCCTGGGATGAAATTGGAAAAGATATGGACGAATAGATCTAGGCTATTTAACGATGCTATATATTCTGCAGCGGTTGTTTGTCGTCGATAAATTGTGAGGAAATAAGTGATTACGGCAAATTTGAGGTAAAATTGACCTAATTCAACTTCTTATAAATGCAAAGAAATAAAACGATGTTCGATTGAAAGCAATTGGGGTAAAGTCGAAGTCATGACTTGTTCCCAGAACTTTTTCTCATGATACTGCATTGTGTTTTCTTACTTATTGTCGATGTGTGTCTGTGTGTGTGTATCCACATATCAGATGTGCACATATACATGTTTCTCACACGCGCAAACGTTTAGGGCTACAATATGTTGCATTTCCTGCTTCTTGTAAAATGAGTTGTTAAATTTTAGCGACCTACCATCTGCTACACAAAATATAAGGAGAATAAGTGCAGCAATATCGACATATATTGCCCCATTGTTTGACCAAGGGATGTAATATTTTACTCGCCATTTAGTATCCATGACAACTCATATTAGGACTTAAGGTTTTGTCTCCTTTTATTCTGTGTTATATTGTGCTGCCCACTATTCCTTTTCTGGATCCTTGGCTATATTCTGAGAACATCCCATTCAAACCCAGTGGCATTATTCCACATGGATTCTTTTCATAGATCTCAACATTGTTCCCTCTTCGTCTGCACCCCTTCAACATCCCTTTTCTCGCCAAAAATTTCAAGATTCGTCTTGCTGACGATGCTAAATGTTTCTCTTGAAGGACAAGATAGATCTCTTAAACCATGGCCCAAGCGCTAGTGACATGAATCCTCTACTTTGGAAGAAAATCTGCAGTAGGATTGCCAGTTTCATTAAACAGCATAATTAGATGCTTTGAAACACCTTATTAACCGGAGGAGCTTAGGCGGTACACAACCTAGACCAGGAGCCTGACGAAGAGGATTTCATCAACGTCACCGCTCTCAGACGAACTGCTTGGAAACCTCGGCCACCGAGTATGGGTAGGAGGAATTTTCATATGGAGGCAAAATGCCTCATCCGTGAAGTCTGCCAGTTTCCTCCATACAGGGTCAAAGTTCAAAATGTGAGGAATTGTATTTCCATTCCTATTGTTTCGCCATTGCTTAGTTCTAAATTAAACACGGGAGAGATTTGACTTTACCGTTTCTGCAACACCGTTAACTGAAGATTCAGAAGATAGTTGTTTCGACACCTGTACAAGATTTGGAGCAGGTTGATGAGGCGCTTAGAACGTACTCTTTTCAAACCCGAATCTGTTACTTTGAGATGTGTCTTGATTCACTTAATTAATCCAAGTTATAAATTAATCCACATTACTGCCACGATAGCAACCGTAATTAACAAGCAGCTATATTCTCCCATATTATAAATGTGATGGTTTTTACTGATATTGTGTTTATAACAACTTTGGTTACATTTCAATGGGTAGAGGGAATGCCTTAATATCGCGTACAAAGGCATGCCCATTTACAAGCTCTAAGGGCATGCAGGAGATGAGAGCGTCAGCTCTTTCTCAACCTCGGCTGCAGATGGGGGGTGAATAGCCAGGTTCACGCCCCGGCCTCCTTGTAACCGAAGAAAGAGCGCCCCCGTACCCATTTAACAAGAAGCTGGATGGGAGTGAATCAGGGTTTTGAAAAAGCGAGAAATTTCTCGTCCCTGCCGACAATCAAAGACGTTCTGTTGTCCGTCAAACCTTAGCCTAGTCACCTTACCGCCACCGTCAACCCAGCTTCTGTTCCTCAAAAGGTTCGAAGTTACGGAGGAATGGAACTGCATCGGGAACCACAAGAACAAGCGAATGTTAGCGCCCGTCTCTGCATATATCACAAGGAAAGTAGCTACAGTGATTCTGACCTCATTCCGACCAACTGAGGGCTGTCCCTGTAACAGCAAATTTATGATCTAAAGATGCCGTCGTAATCCCACTGTGTGTACTACTCTATATATTGGTGTGTACTTGTGTTTACTGTAGCCGAATCAGCCTCTAAAAGAAATGAGTAGCAGAAATATTTCCTGGGGGATAAACGTGGCCGGCACATAAGGCTGACAACTTTACCACCTTCATGGTACGATTGTCTCGAAATTTGAGAGCTTCAACCTCCTGGAAACCTCTGGGCCTCTCCAGGTCTTACAAGGTTTACTGTACCCTAACTAAAGCCGAAGTATCAACACTACGTCAGAATTTTAAAATGGAGTTTTTTACTTTAATTTAGAGCCATATTACCGGTATAGACTTCATTGTTATCTGCCGCAAGAAACATAACAAGCAATCTCAAATTATAGGCATTAAATTTAAATGTTCCAGTACTTTTATGGAACTAGATATATTGAAATAAATCCAATGTAGGCACCTGTACTCACTGACGTATCTTGCCGAACCGTACACCAACATTCCAATTTATACACGAATGACGATCTCCCTGTGCACAACATCTGCTTGTAAACAACTCGATTTCGGAGTTTCATCAATTTTATAAAATTAATTGATTTGTTGCTTCTGATCAGAGTGCATTTCGCTGCAATGTTGCAGCTGACACAGCAATTTGTTTTGGCTGCTGTGAAACCAGTACAGGCAGGTGGAAACAAAATCGCACCTCGCGCCCAACCAGGGTTCTGTAATATCATGGTTTTCAACTCACTGACTTCTAAACATTTGGATTACGTTGCAATCATAACACAGCAGCTTGCCTTTGACGTTCACAGTTCTGTTAGATATAATTATTACACGCGATATGTACGGCACTGTCTCTATCCCATTCTTCAGGTTATCACATAATTGTACGATATTACAGATACTTCACTTAGCAGGCACATTTTGGCGCCGACGTTCAACACAAATTTTGACTGAAGCCTTCCTTCAGTGTTTTACGAAATGAGTGAAAGGCCTAAAGGTGGAAGACCAGTTCTTATCATGTGTTCATTTTTGGCAAAAATCGCATAGAAACGCGAAAATGGCTCCTACGTATTAACAGATTTAATCCCGCGATTCAAATGTTTGTGATATCCGAGAGGGGGCGTGGCTTGTTTTACAAATTTGTAGCTTCGTGTAAAAGCTCGTAAATGAGTCAGTAATCCGTCTCGAATGATGACATTTTATTTCGCAGGTAGACGTCCAAGTGTCCATTTGAGGTAATGTTGCGGCTGAAAACCAGTCTCAAGTCCGGTGCTAATTATATACACATGTATAAATAAGTAAATAAATA
>Ga0131853_10025529_pt1 | contig 10647 bp, 6 predicted proteins | sample TergutLab28metaG_FD_92764 | JGI IMG/M metagenome (GOLD analysis project Ga0131853, IMG submission 92764) | Labiotermes labralis P1 segment gut microbial communities from Petit-Saut dam, French Guiana - Lab288 P1 (version 2) (version 2) | ecosystem: Host-associated > Arthropoda: Insects >... | reverse complement strand
TTTGTGGTTAACACAGACAAGCATGCGATATGGCGGTGGGCTTCGTACTTAAAAGTAATGTGTTTTGTAACAAATCTGCATAAATGTAAAACTAAAATCAACAGTTTTACAAAACTATACGAGTATTTGTTTCAACAAATTGCTGAATCAAAAATCATTTGTCACTTAATGTACCTCCCACATGTTTCGGCCACTACAAAGTCATCATCAGGGAGGTATATAAAAAGACACAAAAGTGAAACAAATTCTGTCAAAGATATCAGTGTTTTGTATTCAGGTTTTAGTTGAATAATTCTGCATATCTTTTAAAACTAAATATTAGCATTTGTCTTGTATAATTTTTCCCTTGTGACATGATTATTTACTAGTGATTGTGCAGTTTCTTGGATCGCATACTGTATAATCAATCTACTGTACGGAATATGGATTACGTTAACTTTACAAAAAATTATTCATTATATTTTTCCCAAATACCCTACATAAACATAAAAATACTTCATCCTTCGGCAAGTCTTTCATAAACATAATATTACATAAATCATTTCACGGGTTCCCCGTAAACGTATAAATGGAACTACGTCTTCTCTCTTATACATAAGCGTCGCTCGGATCCTTTCTGTGCGAATCTGATGTAACCTTGGCAGACTATGAATTTTATATCACAGCGCGCAATCACCAATTCACGCATGATGTGACAAATTCAATTTGATCAACGGGACGTCTCGAGACGAAGATGATCAATCAGATGAGCAAATCGTATTCACTGTGGCAACCGCAATGGAGAATTATGAGCATAAAAATTCCGGTGTGCATATTGTGACATTCGAGCGCGGTAAGATGCGTACGAAACTAGAGATAAGGTTCGGGAAGTGGAAGTATGTCGTTCTACGGTATTTCTGATGGTCTGACCTCAAATGCATCTACTTCTACAGCGCACTGAGAAGGCGGGAGATTAGAGGTGGGTTTTGTATACTTTGAAGAAAAAGAAGAAGAGCAGAATCTAAAAGACAGCAGCATTCTAATTTTAAAAAAAATACTTCATATAAAATAATTGTTCCAGCCATTTCTATGTTCCTTTGTAGGTTTCAGAAGAACTAAAATATTAAAGTTAGGACAAACGTATCGCTAATAAATGTAAGTCTAAGGGCCATAAGACAAGTTCACATGTCGTAACCATAAATAAGTTAGACTAAACATTCTAAATACGGTATTTCTAGGAATATCCATCTTTATATTTGTGTATATAACATTACTTTCACAAACTCTGATATAACACGTCGCGCTGTAATACAAATGGAAAATCAGCCCGCATGTAACACAACAGCTGTAGCTACATTGTGACACAAACTTACACTGCTGCCACTACAGAACTGTTGGCCACTGAATTATAACACCCAATATGATTCCGTTCGTTCTGCAGCGCTAACAGATCAATTGTTTGCAGGAACATTGATCTCCTTATGCAAACCACGTGACAAACTAACATGCAGGCTTCTGATGTTTTTCCTCCAGAACCCTAACAGCGTGTAAAATTATAGGCGTATAGGCTAACGAGTTTGAAGGCCCATTGTTTGAGGATATGATATCGTGCAGTCTAGCAGCTCATTATTACGGTTCATCCGAAAACTTAATGTGGCTACCAGACTACAAGGTATCACGTTTCAGAAGACAGCAGTCTTCATAGTGACCATCGTGAGGGCCGTAGGTATCATCTGAGCATACAGAGGCGGTGTTGTGTTACGGTACGAGTGGCAGATACAGTAGCATGGTAGCTTTGTCTAAAGTACAGTAAGGTCGGAACAGGCTGAAGGGCCTATTCTTCATGAGAGGAGCCAATGACGACAGAAATAGTCAGCTGCATAATTTGTGTTCTTCACTAACATTATTAGGGCGATGAAATCAAGCAAATATTTGCTTTGGACACACAGCTCACGTGGGAGAGATCAGAACTGCACTCAGAATTCTAACGCACCCTGAAATCATTTAGGAGACTTTAGTGCAGATATTGAGAAAATATTAAAACTTAATTTAGGCCCAATAAATAAATGCGCTGTGCGTGTGCTTGATTCCAGTAATAGGATACTTGTGTTTTGTAACAGCAGTGGGGAGAGTACTGACTGTTCACGAAGGACTATGGTCAATTGAACTGTTTCGTGCTATTATTACTACAGATTACTATAACTAGCATCACCAAGAGGAGGAGGAGTAGTAGTAGTAGTAGTAGTAGTAGTAGTAGTAGAAGCAGCAGCAGCAATAGGAACAGTAGTAGCAATAATATATGTACGAGTATAACCCTAAAAATTATGGTTGCTACTGCTGTTGCTACTACTATTACTACATGCATAATTCACACATACATATACACATACATACATGCATACATACATATACACATACGTACGTACATACATACATAAGTACATACGTACGTACATACATACATACATACACACACAAACACACCCATCCATCTATACATACATACATGCGTACACACATTACATACACACGTACGCGCACACACACACACACACATACATACATACATACATTCCATGATCCATGATTTTGTCACAAAGACAGTAGGATGTGAAACAAGTCATAAACACACAAGTTTACTCAATTTTTACAGTGGAAATACTATAATTTTTTAACTAATCAGTATTATAGATCATCTTTACACATAAATAATTCATCTGTAGAGTAAAAGAAGTTGTATTTAAGTACTTTCTTAAGGCTACTTTAAATTTTGCCTTTTCTTTCTTGAGGATTTTAAGACTAGGTGGTCAAGTTTACTATTAGCAACAGCAGCATCAGTAGTAGTAGTAGTAGTAGTAGTAGTAGTAGTAGTAGAAGGAGAAGCAGTAATAACAGTAGTAGTTAGTAGTAAGGCACTACAATTGCTGTGGCCACACCACTCGTCTCATGCCGCATTCTTTTTACACGCATATTCAACGTAATACATAAAGAATTCTAAACATCCCACGCAAAGTTTCTGGAATTAAAAGCTCGTGTGATGTTAAATTTTCAGTGAACATTTTCCATTACTCAGCAGATGTGGTCAACCCGTGCATTTTAAATGTATTTCATTAGATGGAAGTGACCATTATACTGATATGCAGTCATCTGCACAGTACGCATGCATTATAGATGTTAATAAGGAAATTTTTGATGCACGTACATTTAAGTAGACAGCGGCTGGAAACTGTCTTTGCTGCATTGCAGTACGCCATTACACTCCTGTTAAAACTGAACCTGTATTGTTCATTGCTACACTGACGGTCGCATATACGTAGTGAAGTTGGGAGGTATAAATTATGCAATCAACACGATAAATAATGTAGTCAGAATTACCACCAGTCGATCATAAACTGTGATTTATATAACTCTAAGAAAAGTTGCAATACACATACTGTGTTAACACCGTTCCAAGTCTCTAAGTACTTCCGTACCTACTGAGCGTTTACCAACACTTGCAGCTTTAACCATTCAGTAGTTCGACATTAAATGTATTGATTCTTAAGTCCACAAAAAAGTGACGTATTTATTGTTTTATTCCTCACAATATCTATCAGTGCAGACAACTGCTCCAAGTTACAATTTAGTCACAACCGCACTTCAATGTGTATTTCCATACTTCCGTCCTACACTGAGATGTTTCTACATAGCAGAAGAGAACTCCACCCTCCCCCCCCCCCAATTATAATACACTTATGTAATAATTCAGCAGTTTTGTGGTCATATGTGTATGAGGTCATAGCCGCTCCGAAGTCAGGTCTGTTGGTGGCCGCAACACCAAGAATTTCTGTAGGTCGAGGGGAAGTAAGCAATGAGGGTGAATTCTCTCCTTCCACATTGTTTCCACTGACTCACGACATGATCGTCAGGAATGTATTCCAGAAGCGCTTTATTATTACGTAATCCAAAAAATTTTACATACATATCTGTATAAATGTGTGAGAAAGAAAAAGCGGAAGATATTTACACGCCAGAGAATGGTTAACTTTGCAGATGGCGGTATGTTTGAAACCACCGCCTTTTAATAACAGGGGTAGACTGAAGAAAAGGGAATACACGCAACCCCTTTTGTGAATGCTTTCTTTTTCTGCTCTATGTCGCTTATCCTAGTAGGTCGATACATCTCCCATTACAGGTCCCGAAATGGTTCGAATATATTCGGATATAAGTGCGACATTTCATCTGATATGACTTGTGGCTGTCATTATAACTCGTGGTGGACAAAGCGTTTCCATTCATCCTGTAAATTCCTTCCGCAATAGCCAGCGATATGATACGGAAAAGAAACAAACGTTTCATTGGTAGTTGCAAAAGAACAGCCAACAATCCCCGAGTTCAATGAATGACATGATGAAACTGCAGTACACTATATGTTGAAATTACTGCGATAGATTATAAGGACTGTTTATTCTATTAATTATTCACACTTTTTAATCAAATACGTTAATATTTATCTTACGTCATTTATAATCCAACATAAAAATGCAATATGTAATTTATGTCGTAAAATACATGCATTAATTTTTTACGTTCAGGTGACCGTGCATCGTGACATATTCTTATAATACAACCAACTAGATTCACTAACATCTCACATTTATTTTTGGAATAAAACTCTACATGTTTCGGACAGATCCTCTGTCCATCATCAGAAGTGTTTCACTGTACGCACAGCAATGGTGTATGTCATACAGATTTGCTGACAGCTAACGGAACGTCCTGATTCTGCTCGCAAGCTGTCAGCAAACCTGTATGACATATACCATTGCTGTGCGTACAGTGAGAAACTTCTGATGATGGACAGAGGAACTGTCAGAAATATGTAGAGTTTTAGTCCAGAAATAAATGTAAGAAATTAGTGCATCTAGTTGGTTTTATTATAAGAATGAATTGTTGTATTTTACTCAAAATTGCTTATATGATACTTATTCTTATATACAATAATTTTCCGATATTATATGCATTTTTTCTTCAGAATCAGTACATAAAATAAGGAATAATAGGCATTGTCTTTTTAGTCCTCTACTGTCCAATCGCATGATGCACGTCTTTCCCACGTTCCCTCTCGTTATTACAGAAAATATGTGGGCAGTGAATCAGGTTTTTTATCCTCCTGTACCTAGTCGAATGAAATTAAGTTATGTAAAAAACTCATCCTCACGCATTCAATATTCTAATCAGACGGTCTCCATTCCGTTTTACGACAATACCAGATTCGTCACCTTGCCGAATGTTCAACCCAAAAATAATACGAGGTAGGCAACACAATTTTGAACAAATATTCCAAATGTGGGCTTTAATGCGGGTCAACGTACAAATTCAATCAGTTGTTATAATTATTATTAATACTCTCAGCTCACCAACACATATTAAGAAAATAAACACTTCAAAACCCAGTTGTAAAAAACAGATAACTCCGAGTAAAAACTAAAAAAAAAAAATCAAAATTTTCTTTTCATTCTTATAACAAACAGCCACTATTTCTATAGACAGGGTTAATCAATTTGCCAAGAAGCCACACCTATTTTTAAATGTCCTTGCAGTGAAGTAATATTAACCCGTTCATGCACACTTCCCCTTTGCTTGGTCCACAGTGCTCAACACATCTGGATATCGCTAGCGGCAAAGAAAAATGGGTACGAAATCTCCCTGTAGAGCAAGCATCTCACGCCGCACTTTCCACATGATCTGTCTGCATGGTAGAGAAACAGGGGAAAAGAACAAACTGAGGAAACGACGATTGGTGTAAGATGAATCTTTGCCGAACATTTTCCCTGTGCTTGCTACCTGGACGGAGGCCAACCTAAAGAAAAAGTATCCATTTTTCCCCAAGCGTGCTCATCAAACCTGGCAGGTTAGCAGAACAAAAGACCTGCTACACTATTCAGTACCTCTGTTGCTTCCGTGGTGGTAAGGGAGCAGAAGCAGGCTGGCCACTACCATCTATATGAAACAGTTTCCAGTCGATTCATTCCTCATTTCCTTCATTCTATCCCTCACGATCTACGTCTTTCGCGACACCCATGCCCGAGGAAAATTTTTTTAAGACGGTGCCATTTCCTTACACAGGACCAGAATATAGGTCATAGAAGAAAAGACCTCACTGCGAATTCTTCTGTTGACGCACAGTAAGACGTGGAACCCAACTTCCGTTAGCTCAGCTATGTCAGGCACGCCAATGGTCTTTGTTCTCAGCTTCGATCGAAATGGACATGGTCTTTCGACACAGACTAAGATGTGTTCAATTTGCAGAAGCAGAATTCTCTGGACAAAGAGCTATCCAGACCAAAACTTGTTCACGCAGAGGAATATATACGTACTTGTACACTTGGATTTTTCTTGATGGGATGACATATTATAAATCTGATCGCCTGGATAAAATACGAAAGGTCCCACATTTCAGCAGAATCAAACACACAATGCAAGTTAGCGATTTTATATACTGGATTAAACATTTACAGTGTAAACTAGCAGAACGCAAGTTTGATATTAACGCTCTAAAGATAAAAATTATCTTTGTAAAAAAAAATGAGTTACTCTGCGTCTCGGTAATAAAAAACCAGTCAGTTAATTTTTTCAGTTTTTCACCGTGCATATTGTCACAATTCACATATATTCACCAACACATGCACACTTTTTAATGACACTATAAAACTTTAATTTGTTAAAACAGTTAAAATTGCCATCATAGCAACAAGCGATATAAGTAACTTTAGCATGAACTAATAGCTCCCTGAAGATGGTTTAAATATAAACAGTCAGTTAATGCTGTATAGGCAAATAGTCGTTGTTTGCCCTGAGATCCGTAAGAATCATAGAAACACTCTCCATGAGCAAAATGTAGAACGTTTTCTTGTTACAAGTGCTGATATATAAAGTAACCACTGGGACTTAAAAGGCTAATCTTAAAAGAAGTTAAAACTAAGTTTGATTTTTGAGGCAGTAGGTGGCTGAAATTTGAAGCACTTACACGACTCGCAAGCACTCATAAAAACGAAGGCGCGTAAAAATTTCTAAAACAGAACAACAACGCACAGCCACCGATATAAAAGGATATTAAAGTGAAGCAGATTAAAAGCAACATTTCGTAGGGTAACGCAGAAATTCATTCGTTATATTTTAAATATGGAAGAGTTGCAACAGCACGGAATATACGTGTACAGATGGTACTTAAAGTTTTAAATGAAAGTCAGACCAGTGGGCCTATACCAAATTACTGACTCATGTTACACTTATTAATTGCACACAGCAGTTTATCACAAACATATATATTACATATACACATTACGTGTGTTTGTGTATGTGTTTGTGCTATTAATAATAATCATTATTTATTACGAAGTGACATAACAACAGATCTGTAATCATTACAGAAAAAAAAAGAGTAGAATAGGAGGATACTTCCATAATGTTTACACTACGCAAAATGATACTTTATAGCACAGAAGTGCTGTATAGCTTCCTAATTCAATTCTGTGTAGACTGTCCACACGTGGGGTACAACACACTCATCCTTCTGCCCGTCCAAGATGAATGACATTTTGATGCCACAGAGTTCTTTCGTAATTGCAATTTGAAGTAAATTGCTGTTCAATATATATGTCGGTAAAGGTAAAGGTAAAGCAATCCCATGACAGGCCTGGACAGGCCCTGAGGGTTCCAAGAGGATGAGGCTCCCAGATTTCAAGCCAGTCGACACATGAAGGTGGTAAGGTTGTCAGCCGTAGGCACCGGCCGTCTTTAGCCCGCAGGAAATATTCCTGGTACTCATTTCTGTTGGAGGTTGAGTCAACCACAGGGCCATAGTGAGGCCGGAAGGATTATATCAATGAAAAATTATTTCAAACCCCCGACCTTCAGGCTTGTAGCGCAGCGCCTCAACCAACTGCGCCACCCCGTGCCCCATTGTGTGTATTTCGGTGCCTGTGTACCGTTTACTAAGGGACGTATTAGATTTTTTCCTTGTGTATCTTAATCCCCGCCTTGAGTGTAGGTGCTTTTAGTTGTAATTGGGTTAGGAACTTAATTTGTTCCTTGTTTACTAATGTACTATATTTTTGGATCTCTGGTTGCATTTGTATTTGTGTGGGGGGTTTTGTCAGTACTTCCAAATTGGCTCTCTTTCAAAAAGTCATATATATTTTTGTTTATATGTCTTTATTGGTCATGACAATCTCTTTCCCTTAATCCATTTATCAGTTTACTCGTATATTAACTCCCGTTCTCGTTCTCTCTCTCTCTCTCTCTCCCTCTGCCTCTCTTTCTCACCCCCCCCCCTTATTTATCTACAGATGCCGAACAAAAAGTCCGAACTCTATATGATATTCTATAGGCGTGTTATATAGAATGACATCCGTAAAATGAGTCCGGAGTGGCAGAGAACAGACTAAATTTGACAAGCATGAGTGACAAGGGCGACGCAAGCTTGGATTCCTTTGAGGTATGGAACTTCCTAACTAACTAAACTGCCGGTCCCAGTGGCCGCGCGGTCTAAAGACGTACGTCTGCGGCCGCTCTACTGCTGCAAATGTGGGTTCGAATCCCGCCGAGGGCATAGATGTTTGTCTGCTCTGAGTGTTGTCAGGTCTCTGATCACTCGTCTACAGGAGTCCTACCGACTGTGGTCCATCTTTGTGTGTGATCTAGAAACCTCAAGAATGAGGAGGCCATGGCTCGCGTTGGGCCACAGCGCCAATGGAAAGAAAATTACAGATTTTAATAGAATATCAGACCATATGTAATTAAAGATTTGCAGCTGTAACGGTCCACAATTTTATGCGTCGCAGACTATGAATCTGCTCGCTGGCATTCATATAAAATAACGGTATACAACTCAATGTTCAGTAGACTCTGAAACTGCTTTCCGGCAAACGGAAACAACAATTACTCCACGAAGTATGGAGACAACTGCGTGTCTAACTTGCATATTGGAGTAACTCAACTACGAAACTGCACCATCGTGAATTACTAGCAGTGTTGCACATTTTACACAGGTAGATGCTAGTATAAACTCACCGTAAGACCAGAGACAGAGCTACTTGAGATTCTAGCAATTCCACAAAACGTCTCCCTGACTGAGATTCTAGTAATACTAGCTTTAGGAAACGGCACTCTGTGTTTCCAGTACTGACAGCCTGACGAAACCTTACCTTGACTAAGATTCTCGTAACACTGGCCTTATGATACGTCATCTTTACTCTGTAGTTACCTAGGTACCTATAGCAGCAAATCTGAAATTCGCTGGTTCGATTCCAGATCGTGTCAATGGAATTTTTCATTGACATAATCCTTCAAATCTCAATATGGCCCTGGGCTCGACTCAGCCTGTAACAGAAATGAGTACCAGGAGTATTTCCTGGGTGTAAAAACGGCCGGTGCGTAAGGCTGACAACCTTGCCACCATTCTGGGTCATTGCCACGTAATGTGGGAACCTTAACTTCCTGGAATCCTCTGGGCATCTCGGGCCTGTAATGGGACTGATTTACCTTACCTACAGCAGCAAGGTTTCCAAAAGGCCTGTTTTTTTTTCAAATTCCCTGAAAGCAAATTACAAAAAGAAACAATGTTCAGTATGAAAGTCACTAATGTCTCCAATCTAATACATTTACAAGCGACATACTCTACGCACGCTTGTGCCAGACTCATGTGCGCAAGCGCTAAGCCACAACCACCATACTTACGTTCGTTCGCAGTACTGTGAATTTACCTTCGTGTTTTTGTGTCAGCGATTAAAGCTTAACTTTGCAGCTAAAACATTTTTAATCTGCGCAGTTACACGTTTTTAATTTTGAGAGTGTGGTAACAATTTCACTTTGTATTGCAAAACGAAAGGATTTTAAGTAAAAAATGAGAAGGAAGTATTGTTGGTTATGGTATCTACTGCTGAACCTTCTGATTTTCCTCCGATATTATAAACACTGCATTGAAGCAAGAAAATCTTCCGTACGTATAAAATATCTGTGAATTTATTTGCAGATACATCACAAAATATACGAGGAAAAATTAGGGGCCCAGGTGCAGCGCAGTGATAGCATGTACTTACAGTAACCAGTTTAGCCTTAGCAACAAATGAACAGATTTTCGGATAGATTTTAAACTGACATCACTATACTAGTGCGTTATTTGTAATAAATACCGCAAGATATATTTTCATTTCAGCTATAACTGAAGCCTATGCCAGAAACGTTTACCCCGTGTCTGATTCTTTGACCAGTACTTATCAGTTGTTATTCGAATGTTGCATTTTAAGATGTCTTGTGTGTATTGTTGTTAGCTGTCTTGTGTGTATTGTTGTAGTTGTCTTGTGTATTGTTGTCATCTTACGTAGTATGTATATTTGATGTACTATGTATGTGCTGTTTTTACTTTAGATGCCGGACTGCTGGCTAGAAGTCAGTATTCGGAAGGTCCTGCGACCGGCCACCTCGATACAAGTTTTTCTTGGTTTCCCTGTGTCTATAAGCAAATGCTGAGATGGTTCCCAAGATTCCAAATTGCCACTACATGCTGCTCATGTAGCCCTCCCGACCTAAATTATCAGTAATCAATTTAATATTTTGTATACATGTAAAATAACCACTGCCACCGGGTGACAACCCAATTGCAGTTTATTATTATTATTATTATTA
>Ga0131853_10025526_pt1 | contig 10648 bp, 7 predicted proteins | sample TergutLab28metaG_FD_92764 | JGI IMG/M metagenome (GOLD analysis project Ga0131853, IMG submission 92764) | Labiotermes labralis P1 segment gut microbial communities from Petit-Saut dam, French Guiana - Lab288 P1 (version 2) (version 2) | ecosystem: Host-associated > Arthropoda: Insects >... | reverse complement strand
GGTGGAAAATGAGGAAATAGTTAGAAGAGAGAATGAGACAAGGTATGATGTGAAAGTTTGGAGTGGAGTGGAGAGGTAGGGGGTGGGGGGTGAGGGGAGGGGGGGGGGGGGGGGGGGGGGGAGGGGTGGGGGGGGGGGGGGGGGGGGTGCAAGCTGTAATCAGTTGCATCTCTGGTGGAGACATTGTCATAGTGTGATAAATTAGAATGGGCCAAACATCAGCAGAAAGAGATGATGTCACATCATCACCATCATCATGAGACCTGTTTGTAGTCTTGCCATGAGACAGTAAGTGCCTTCCTACATTATGAGCAGCACAGATATTAGATCCCTTCATGTCCTCACTCTCAACCTCTCAGAGCAATATTATAGTGGGAAAAATATAAGTATTTCTGCATGTTGCTGTATGGTTGATTGTCCAAGCTAATTTTTATACAAAGAAGGTAGACATCAGCCAGAACAGTTGGCAAACTGTTGGCACTATCATGCTAGAGCTGTGACTGAGCCAGGGGAACCAGTGCCCTGAAAATGGCTACTTTCTCAAGCGGAAAAAATAAAGGATGTGGATGAAAGAGAGTAAATCAAGTAGTGTGGAGAAAGAATGGGAGATAGGTACAGAAAGAAGGTCCTGCGAAAGGAAAGAGAAATGGATTTATGTCATGCAGTAGAGAGGAGGGTAGTGTATTGTCCAGACGACCCTAATATTGACGTTATATATCACGAGGGTCCCACTCTCGCACCTTCATGTATATTGCTGCACCATTCATTGACTAGTATGTCAGGTCACTGATTGATGTGTTGCTCATACTCTGGACAGGGGCATTGCTTGGAAAATTGTGACCAGATTCTTTGGAGTGGGTGGTGGTTCCTTATGAAATAATGTCTGAAAATATTATGTGTATGGATGTCTGTTTCCTGGATATGTTCCCCTCATGGCTGTACTACTTTTTAACAATCCTTTGTGTTATTTCCAATAGATTACATCTATCTTTGTAGCCCTAACAGGAAGTGGTCTTTGAAAATTTTGTTGCTGTATTCACATGGCTTGTTTACAACTACTGTTGAAGTGACATTATTAACTGTGAAACTGGATAAAAGGATTGTCCAGCTTTGTGTCCCAACCATTTTATTCCTGGAGAAGGAGCCTGTAGCACTGCTTAGATAGAAGGTTCAGTGGAACCCAGATTTTTCTGTCATCCAGCTTTTACCTGTCACTATCCTCACTGAGTGATGACTAATGTCCATTAATTGGGTGATTTGAGCATAGAATGTATAATAATCATTATAATACATTACATCTCCCCCTAGACAGAAAACGGAGAGAAACTGGAACATCAGTTTTGCATGTAAACAAATTTTAGATGTTGGAGCTGCCTGTACATGAAGTTCTGGATTTGTGTGGTTGTATTATGTCATTTAGAGAAAAATAGCATCTGTTGTCATTACTAAATCTTAAGTGGCAGTCATTAATGAAGTGGTAGTGTCGATTTATTAACACTGCAAGATTATTAAACACTAAACCATGCCTGTGTAACCAAACCTTTAAGACAACAGTGGAGCAAGGCATCAAATACAAAATATTACAGCAAAGTATATTTGACACCATGATGCCATGATAGCATGTGGCACTAGATGGAGTTGAGTGGTCAACTTCACGCCCGAGCTGTTTTATCTCATGGGAAATAACTCACGCTACCCACTGAGTAAGAGGCTGGTTAGATCCCACAGTCTGTGTAGATGCACTGTAGAAGAAAAAAACTCTGTTGCCTCTGCCAGTAAAGAAATCAAGATTCCCTGGTTGTCTGGCCCGCAGCCTAGTCACATACTGAGCTAGTGATTCCAGTTCCTGATGCCGGATAATAGTGGTGTCAAACGCTAAATCCTGCATTAATATTTAAACCAAATTGAAATGTCCTGTTAGTGTAGTGATTATGCAATGGAACAGACAATCAAGCAACAGAGGTTCAATTGTAAGCGGGTTTAAGATATTTTTCTGTTCTCAAAATGTCGCAGACCAACCCTAGGGTACATCCAGTTTGCTGTCCTTTAGGTATCGAGGGATATGTGCTCGGTTACAAGGCGGCGTTTGTTACATTGTCTGCGATTTGCTGTTGTACGCGTAATTTCTTTAGTGTCCAACAGATGGCAATAAGATGGCGTTCTTTTCGTAGACGCCGGTAGACTTTGATATATCGATTATTGAATTTACAAGCGATATTTACTCGCAAGTTGGGTCCTGTTCCTTGTGAGCGCGGAAAGTTTGCAAGCATGGCGTCATTTGACATACGAATTGTGGAAATGTGAATTTTTTTTTCGTGAACTGAAACAACAGAAGCTATAGGTTAGAGCTTCGCAGATTATGAGTCGGGTGATGAATTAGTGATATATGCATAAGAAACTAACTATAAATCAAATGATGGAAGTGTAGCATCAAATGTTGGTTCTGGTATTCGAATGGACCCAAGACAGCGAACACGATTCGAGCAAACTACAGAAGATATTTCCGCAACTGACTCAGATTATTGGGTCGATACAGATCAGAAGGTAAGTTAACCATAATATAAAGGTGTAGCAGACATGGTAGAAGGAGTGGCGAAGCTTTACATAGACATGTTTCTAACCACTATTCATTATTCATTCATACTATTCCTACCGTTCGTTCTCATTAAAGGCAGTATCTTTTAATTGCACTGCTAATGTACACATATCCATTTCTTAATCACGTTTTGCGAATTCGCTCACCATAAATTTGTACCCATTTTTCCCCTGCAGGCTGAAATGCAGAACCCACAGCCATTCTATATAAATATCTGAGTTGACAGTTATAGCTCTGACTTCCAGACTTGCCTTGAAGTTTATGAGGATTTGTGTTCATAATCTTGTTGTGTTAATTACTTGACATCACTGCTGTAGCAGTTTATATTCTTTACCCCATTCCACTGTTGCCTTGTAGGTTACTGAGTGTTTGAATTCATGTTTAGTAATAAGGAAACAGTAATTGACAGCATTACTGGGCTAGTGACTGCTGTTTTTGGTGCACATGATCCCGTGGCTTTGGTGAGGCACTATCAAATACGTATATATATATATAAGTGTGTGTGTGTATATATATATATATTTGCTAGTGACCGCCATTTGTTTCAAGTCATCAGCACTGTTAACTAATATTGTCCCTGTGACATTGACACTTCCAAGAACTTGTACTCAACATTTGTTGGTAATTTTGGCAAACCTTTAATTCGCTTTGTTTGAATGCAGTATGGAACCAGTTACACAAAGTGCATATATGATGTTTATATAACTTTGTTCAGTCATAGTTTGGGAGTGTGTCTTGTACTATAAAGTAACACTGTTTCAAAGCATTTATGGATATTAAGTATTATAAAACTGTCTGTCCTATTTTGGAGTAGTTTTGACAAAAGTACCCACTTACACAAAACCATATATAACATGCATTTTTTCACATTTGTTTTTCTGTCATTCCTTGAAGCAAAAACAGGTAACTGTGCATGCCATTTTCTGAAATATGTAGTTCCACAGACATGATTCTTGGTGACATTCTACAGTTGAGGCGATGAGAGTTCTTGGAACTTTGTATGTTAACTGACATTAAAGATTTTCATTGATCCAAAACTGGAATTGTTTATGCACCTATATGCAGTGAAACAATGTCAAGAAATTGGTTTTAGCATGTGTAAGCCATCCAAACTCCCCAGGATAGACCGAAAAAGAAAATGATCAAACAGTCACAGATGGAATAACATTTAATGCCTACCGTGCTTGTATACATCTTAAAAATAAGCCTATATGGTACACTGTCATTTATACTTTACTAAATTAAAAATTAAAATGAAGGAAATTTTCCAGCAGATATACAGATATGGTCCTTGCAACAATATTATGAAATAACAATACAGATTTTAACAGATAATATGTACATCTTACTCCTCTAAAGCAATAACTAGCTTAAGTCCTTTGGTAAAAGTACCAAGTTGTGACGAATTGAATCAAATTTCCGTGAGTCAAAGCATCCATACAGTTGCTGTATTCATATAGTCTTGGAACCTGATGCGTTCACGTTTGTAGCTGCCCTCTTCTAGTATTTGTTATATTCCTGTGAATGGTTCAACAGTTAAAATCGTGCTATCACATATTTTACTGTGCATGTATTGATTCAAAAGCTCCCACAGTCCTGGAATCCTGGAGCAACTGTCTTGGTTGATCTCACATTGATTTAGACATGGAAGATGACCTTAAATATATAAAACAACTTCAGACTTTCTAAACAAATTTTGTGTTAGTATATTGTATGAACCATAAATTTGTATTTTAGTGGTATGGCGTTTTCCACTTTATGTAGGTTTCCTTGTCGTATGGAGACCTGCAGCATAATGTACATAATCAGCAGTACATATTCGACATAAGAGAGGTTAGCATTATGACCAGGTTCAGAGACTATCAGATTCTACAATTCACTGATACGACGGTTACAGTCATGTTTCATGTAACTGAACTGTTTTAGTTACTATGTAGACATAAAAGGGTGTGGGCCTTTGAACACATTTTGTGATATTTCAATGGTGATTCTGTGTTTTCATTCATATTATCCTCTCTGTGCATTGTGCATGATTAAAGTCACTTAGTAGTGGCCAGTTGAAATGTGATGGCACACGTGCAGAAACCAGATTTTGTATTTCGGCGAAACAGACGAACCCATTTAAATCAGCGGGGGCGTCAGTTCAATCGACTACTGGCAACCAAGGTGTGCGCATCAGCGGTAGTAATGCTGGTTACACCATGTTCCAAGGTAGTGTGAAGGGTACTGGCTACCCACTCCATTCGCCAGTTTCCCCTTCACTTCCCCTCCCATTCATCACTTTGTGCCATCACATTTCAACTGGAATCTACCAATAAATGCACATATTATACTAATATACGTTTCAACCACATAGGTTAAAACTCACAGCAGTAAGTTAGCCCTTGCAATTATATGCATGTTAATGTACAGACTTTGTTAAAATTTACATTATATAAGTATTAAAATTTACTATATATAGAGTATGATAAATGACAATTGATGTATTGCTTATCCATTGCTATAAAACAGTAGTATTCTTTGTGAATTACAGAATTCTCCCTTCCAGTTGTTGCTAGTGTACAAACATTTATTATATTATGATCCTGCATGTTATGTCTTGCTAGTGTAAAGTGCACCAGGGAACTGTGCATGGTTCAGAAACATGTGCAGTCTCCTGGTAAATTTTAACATAATCTGTACATTCTTGTGCACAGCATCTTAAGGACTAATTTATTTCTGTGAGTTTTAAGCTATTTTGTTGTGAACTCACTGAGGATGCCGACCAACCAAAACATGTAGCGGCCAGATCAGGTGAAATATTCATTAGTATAAAGTGTACATTTGTTGGTACTAAGAGATGGTGATTTTGTATGTTTGTTCGTCCCTACAGAGACTTGTCCACACAGTCCACTGTTTAACTGAAGAATAAAATCCAACTAGATGCCACTTATTATTTTATTATGCTTATGTTAGGCTCAACATGTTTTGGGCACCATTGCACCCTTCATCAGGAGCTCACAACAATAGCGGCCTATGTGGTAACCAACGCTATTGTCGTGAGCTCCTGACGACGGGCATAATGGTGCCCGAAACATGTTGAGCCTAACATAAGCATAATAGAGTAATAAGTGGCATCTAGTTGGATTTTATTCTTCAGTTATCAAGATGATGCACGGTCCAATACACATCATAGTCCACTGTTTATTTATTTGTGAGGTGGGAGGTTTTCACAGTGGTGCTTCTGGGGTATGACACCATATTGATGGGTAATTTGTTGCTGACATTTTGGAGGAGCGACCTGCCTCAGTCTTCAGTGCTGTCCAAGAAGACTGCCCTTCAGATGGAGACAGCAAGGTCCTCTGAAATGTGGGCAAAAAATTACCACTGAGCATTATGTCACCCCACAAAACAGTAAGCCATATTGTTGCACTTGATTGGACTTTTTATCTACACCGACTTTGCACTGAAAGTGTAAGTTATCATAAGGCATTTGTTATTCAAATTGACCTTGTGATTATTGAGGGACAGTTCTTTGTGGAAATTGGTGGTTATGAAAACTCGCAGTAAACTGTCAAACTGGAATGCAGGTGATGCATTTGATTGGCATGTACCAGTCAGAACTGTCCTTTAGATTCATTTATAGAAATGTATGTATGTTTTGCACATTACAGGTTAAGTCTTCAGTGTCAGGCATGTTAATACATGTCTTGTGTTGCAAAATCACAAGTACAACAGAAAACAGTGTGCTTATTTTTGGGATCTACAGGAAATTTTTAAGGTGAAAACTGAAAGAGTTGCTTTTGTTTTGAGTAAACACAGTTTGTCTGTCTGAGGCAGAAACTAGGTTTGTAATGTGAGGGTGAAGAATGCATAAGGTATGACCATACATCCATTCACTTAAATCATTACTGTAATAAACTGAAATGTGTCATGTATAGCAGAAATATGTGGCTGCAGCCACAAAAATTGTGTCTTTCTCATGATATGTCTCATGGGTGTAAAACCATCTGTGCAATCCTGTGGTCCAGTTCAAAGCAAAATGCCCCAGTAAACACTCCATCAGTGTCTTACAGAACTGCAACTGTAATGTTGTTGGTACCATAACATCTTCTGGTATTCTGGCTCATACACGTCTGGTATGAGCATTCCTGCTGCTGGGTTGTATACCATGGAGACCGTGGCTGCACCAAATACCCGTCTTTCAAATTCAATCAGTTGCGTGAAGAAGCCGGTGTTCGGACGTATAGAAGGACGCCTTGACTTCAGATGTGCGAATGCTCTCCCCAGAGGCATCCTCTCGTGTTTCATGAGGTACGCGAGGCAGAGGGAGGCGGACCGGCTCACGCCTGACACACAGTGCACCAGCGTCTTGCCTCCTGCAGATCGCACCTGCATAACAAAACGTTTTGTTAGTGAATGGTGGCTGTTACAGCGTACTGCGTTCAGTTGCGGATAGCGGCAGCGGATAGGTCTTTGCTCTGCAGGATCCAGATATAACAAGAGAGGCAATGCATATTCATCGCAATATTGAGGCGCGTTCGCGTAATCACATTTGCCGTGCAAAAGCAATGTGTTACAAACCTTGTACGTGTGTATGTGTGTGTGGGGGGGGGGGGCTTAGTTAACCGGCATGCAAAGCGCATGCGCCATGTTACTGTCGTCTCTAAAGGTAAAGTTTTCATTTTACTAATGGCAGGTACATTGACTGTTTATCATTGCCCTATGCGACCAATAAAAGTAAAACCTAAAAAAATAAAAGAAAGTATTACACTTTAAAAAACCAAAAAAAACAGAAAAAAAGGAAACATTCAGAGTAAATATATATAACTCTGGCATAGCGACCTCTCTAAAGTTAAAGTAAAGATAAAGTTCACCGTAGAACTGGTCACGAAGGCCCGGAGGGGGAGTAGAGGTATAGCTCTACTGTTTCACTAACCTCGGCACTAAATGGGGGTGGGTGGTCGCCACGCCACGGCCGCTTTACCCCGGGAAAGACCGGATACCCATTGTATAGGAGGCTCGGTGGGCCTCAGAGCCGGTCTAGACAGGTGCGGAAAATCTCGCCCGCACCGGGATTCGATCCTCGGACCGTCCAGCCCGTAGCGAGCCGCTATACCGACTGAGCTATCCCGGCTCCTTATTGTCGTCTGTGGCCTGTCCCGCTCTGCCATATTTTTTCCACATTATCACATAAACGGCACGATTTTCGGGGAAAGGTTGCTGAACGATAAATGTGCGTTTTGGTTTTATATCTGCAGCTTTTGTCCGAAACATTTGTCATTGTAAGAAGAACTGCGCGAGACATGATCATAACTGTGCACGCGTCTTCATGTAAAGTGCCCGATGTTCTTGTCAGATATTAATGAAACTTTTTCTCGACAGATTTTCGAAAACATCAAATTTCACGAAAATCGGTCAAGTGGGAGTCCAGTTGTTGAATGCGGACGGGCAGACGTGACGAAGCTAATAGTCGCTTTTCACAATTTTGTTAACGCCTAACAACGCCTGGAAAATGTTAGAATTCAAACCGAAAAATGTCTTGGTTTGAAGTTTTCCTTAAAACAAAGCACGTAGCATTTTATACATTAAGACCGTAAGCATGTACTGCCAGAAATACCAAAAACAAATGAAACTTTGCACCCCCTTAGTGTGTCTACTTGCCTGAGATATGAACCGACCTTAACCAGAATAAGTCATTATTTCTGGTTCTGCCTTTTGCAGAAGCATTAATGATATCGTTATGGTTTATAAGCAACTACTCTAACTGGTTGTGTGCCGGGTAGCTCAGTCGATATAGCGAATGACTACGGGCTGGACGGTCCAGGATCGAATCCCGGTGGGGACGATATTTCCCGCACCCGTCCAGACCGGCCCTGGGGCCCACCCAGCCTCCTATACAATGGGTACCGGGTCTTTCCCGGAGGTAAAGTGCGGTCGGGGCGTGCTGCTGACCGCTAACCCCCTTCTAGTGCCGCGGTCATGGAAGAGTAGAGCTATACCTCTACCCACCCTCTGGGTCACACCGGGCCTGTAACGGGATCACTTTACCTTTACATTTTTACTCTAACTGGTTAGAGGGCCTGGGCATCTGCCTACACTGACCATTAGATGTGACCCTGAGAGACAGAGCAGACTCTCTTAACATCCTGTCACATCCTGATGTTCGTACACCAGTAGGACGTACTGTTATGTTACATGTTTCTTTTGAAGTGCGAGATTCAATATTTGCTTCTTGTGGTGCAACCCTACTGCAAGCGTGTACGTGGTGGCACACTGCCATGACTGATCGCTAACAGTTTAAACCCGGTTGGTGTACCGATATGTAACACGTGTTGTAACAATTGCTACACAGTATGTTCTATATTGCCACGGTAGGCGCGAATTGTTTCCCGAAACGCCGGGACCTGACTGGTCCTTGTGATGGAGACAGTGTGTTTACCGTGAGGCGGGAGTTAAATTTTTGTGTATCATTTAAATGAAGGGTAGTATTCAAAGAGCTATGGACGCATTTGGTTCAAAGCTGTGCCGAAAATCAGCGTTCTTAAAACACCGACTACTTTGCAGTATGTGCAGGCGCTGGACCCATAAAACTCGGCTGACGCGCGAGTCTGGGACGCCTGTAGTAGTGGCATGTGAGGTAGAAAGAGACCACTTTCAACTGAAATGCGTGGAATCCTAGCTACTCCGTTCCACTCGACGCGTCTTCCTTTTGAGTTGTACTCCGCAAATTTCACACAGGGTTTCAGTTGATATTCATTACGTATGTTTACACGTCATGTTTTTAAGACGCGGACATACAGGCAATGGATGTTTAAGTGGTCACATCATGTGGCACCAGGTTCAACATTCAGCTGTTCCACACACTGCATTTATAGGTTCTGTACAGATCTGAGAACAAACAGCGATTGTTACTCTGTACAGCATTTACAGAATGGTTTATATAACCGAGACGGGGAATGTTTATTGCGTGGAACGAGCCGGGTCTTTAAATATAGTTCAGGTTCGTGTTGGTGTTCAAAGGGTTCGTTCTTTAGAGGTGAAGGTCGAGTTTTGTATCATTACTCTCGTTGATCTTATGTGCTCGGACACGTTGGGCAAATTATTCGCCAGTGTAAACACAAGAACGTGAAATTACTGAATGTGGTGATTGAAATAGGACGTTACATATTTCAGTACAGAATAGTGGAAGGGATGTTCTCTATAATGTAGCGCGAAAAAATTCTATCAGTTCATTAAGCTTAGTAGCGGCATCTTTATCCATTTATGGTCTTAATTACAACAGACCTCATCGGGAGTCAGCATGGCTGAAAACACAATTTTTCTGGCAATTTTTTTTTAATATAGATATAAGACATATTTGTTAACTGTAATTGGGTTGACACCCGGTAGCAATAGTGCAGTACACATGTACACACAAACGGTACACAGAACAACACAATTAATTTGGGAAGAGTGCGTGCCGTGCCCCGTTTATTTATATTTACGTTTATATTTATACCCTGGCATTTGCCTTACAGCTGAGGAAAAAGCATGGAAAAACCTCAGTCAGGGTAGTTGAAGAGTGCCAGTTGGCACGATGAAAACAGAATATACAGTACAGAACATACATAACAATAAGAATATATAAATATAATACAAAAAATACACAACTTACAAAATTAAACAAAAACATAAAAAGAACATACATAAAAGAAACAATACAAAAACGCAGTAAATACAAGTATACATATTACCAAAACATCCACACATTACAAGACCCACACACACACACACACACACACGTTACAAAACCCACACACATACACACACCACACATTACAAACCAGTCAAAACAACCACAGTACAAGATACACACCAAATAAAATAGTCATAATATAATCAAGTACCCTCAGTGTAAGGTCACCCTAATGTGCACTGTACATTGAATATCTTGATTAAAAAACTCCGTGGCCTTAGTCCGGTCGGCGAAGTTAGTGCCAACTTTTGCGGATAGAGGGGTGTCACGTGGTCAGCGCAACGGGTCCCCACAGCCGTTAATCTCTGTTTTCTAGACCTGGAGCCGCTACTTTT
>Ga0131853_10025525_pt1 | contig 10648 bp, 6 predicted proteins | sample TergutLab28metaG_FD_92764 | JGI IMG/M metagenome (GOLD analysis project Ga0131853, IMG submission 92764) | Labiotermes labralis P1 segment gut microbial communities from Petit-Saut dam, French Guiana - Lab288 P1 (version 2) (version 2) | ecosystem: Host-associated > Arthropoda: Insects >... | reverse complement strand
GTTCATACTCTGTCTAAATCTAAGGTGTCCTAATTTAGTGTTATATGGATGTAGACTAATACAATGCAGACTGACCTCTTTGGAATGTGTAAAGAGCCATGGCAATGAAAAGTACCACTAAGTACAGTCTTCTGTTTCCTGGTCGCTTCTTCACTACAGTTTTCACTGACTGTACCACATGATTAAAGTCAAAGAAGTCACCAAGCAAGTTGCAAGGTAGTGGCTGCTGGCTTTCAGTTGTCCTCCACTTGAGCCGCCAAAGAGCGTACAGTATTGCAGTGAGCAGCAAGGATGCATTCATGCCAAACATGATTGCATAAGAATGTCCAGTAACAGAACTCCACAAGTACTTCCCTGCAGGAAATCATATCAATGTATGCAAGATTTGAGGTACTCAAGCAGTGTTGCTGAAGCTTAAAGTCTTCTGGGATGCTATGCCATTGTGATTGATAAATAGTTGCTGATGTTTCAAAGAATTTTTTTTTCAATCCCATTACAGGCCTGGACAGGCCCTGAGGGTTCCAGGAGGTTGAGGTTTCCAGATTTCAAGACAGTTGGTACATGAAGGTCATTAGGTTTTCCTGGTACTCATTTCTGTTAGAGGCTGAGTCAACCCCAGGGTCATTGTGCAACCAGCAGGATTATATCAATGAAAAATTCCAATCACACCGTCGGGAATCGAACCCACGACTTACCGGCTTGTAGTAAAGTGCCTCAAACATGGCAGTAATTATTTACCAGTCAGCACAGTGAAACATCCCAGAACCTGAATCTTTATCAAGGCATGTCATTTATGAATATTTTAACAGCCATGTAATTAATATGTTCCTGCTACTTGCTACTGATGTTTCAATGTTCTAAGTATATAATACCCCCTCTGTATGTGCCATTGCCCACTTGATGTTTTGCCAACAACATCCAGCTGATATTTTCCGGCATTTGTATTGAAATAACACAGTCATGCCCACTGATAAAATGTAACTTCATCTGACAGGGCCCACATTGTAGGTACCCTTAAAGATTGATTGAGGGACAGCTTCAAATATATATAATTTTTAGTCCGCTGTCCTAGAAAAAGAGAAAAGTGTACACTTGAAGTCACCATGCTATGTGTCCTCCATTTCAGTTTTTGAACCAGCTGATATTTTTCATGAAACGTGGGATGTCCCATTGGAGAATACCAAAGTACCATAACTTTCAATTTTATACAGTCAGAAGCAACAACATTTTAAATGTGATAACCTGTGAAGTAGGATAAAGCCACCACCACTTACTTTAGGGTTGTGAACTTTTGTGCTTGGGAAAGTACGCAACTTAAATATGATAATAATGTTGCCACACAAACAATTTCTTTTTGCTTTAAGTTTGTTGGTGGTAACTAATTGAACTGTGTGAAGTGTGGTGTGAAAATGGATCAGAGGTATGTAATGTATGAAATATGATCTTTAAGTAAAAAATTACAAATGGCAGTTGTATGAATGTTTGAGGTTATATCCAGTACTTATGAAACTTTGAGGTTATATCCAGCACTTACGAAACTTTGAGGTTATATCCAGCACTTATGAAAGTTTGAGGTTATATCCAGCACTTTTAAAGTACACTAGAAGCTGTATGAAATTAATTAGTTCTTCACAAATATAAGCAGCAACAACAACAACAACAGTATGTGTGTATATATGTCTGTATGTATGTATCTATGTAAATATGTATGTAGGACTGTAAACACATGCAACAGGAAAGGAGGCTTTGCGAGTTGTGCTCTGAACTGCTTGTTCAAACACATGGTCTCATGACATTAATGTTTATGTTAAGTTTGTAAATGCAGACCATACATTTTTGAAGAGGAGAGATACTTGTTGATTGTGCATTATGTAACAGCATTATCACCTGTAGAGTTTATGTAGTGTCCCATGAGATGATGGAAATATTGTGTATCGTGAGCTAAAACAATTTAATATTCTAAAACAAGTCATTTTATTATAAGTAATGACTAAAATGATAACATGAAATAAGTGTACCCAGCGCAACACCAGTGGGCATCGTTGAGAGATACGCGATGTCGAGTACTGTGACTCGGAGAGTACGAGATTCAACTGTTGATACATCGGCCACGTAACTGAATGCTGCTGCGAAGATTGCTAAATCTGCTCCAGTCACAGCAGAGGGCAGAGAAGCTGATAGTAGGACAGTCTCAAGTGGCCATGTGACTGAAAGTTACAAGATTGTGCACATTATGATAATTACCATTGCTGCTGCTGCTAGTACTACTACTACTAGCATTATAATTCATAAAAATTTATATGAAATTTTGAATGGAAAACAAATTATTGGACAAGAACATTTATTGTTTTCCCACAATTTATAAAAAACTTTCATCTGTCCAAGTGATTGAGAATTCTTGGGCACTGTTATCCTAAACTGTTTGACAATGAATATGTTTTTAGACTGTCGTGAGAACTGTTGAAGTACTTAGAAAATCCTTTTTCTTTACCTTGCAGTGCATTAATGATAACCATGGTAGAATAATACAGTTTGCCAGCTAATCCCAAAAGCAGTGGCAATTTCCTTCCTCGACGATCACTCCAAGCACCCAAAAAGAGGGACAACACTAATGGAATAGCGTGTGTTGCCACATTATTATACTGGTGGAAATCTGACACTACAACCTACAGTAGAGAGCAGAAAGAGATATTTGCATTAATTCTGGTTTTTACACTTTACATATTAAGTCTTGCCCCTCTGTATTCCACAAATCTAAGGGTGAAAGTAGGAATTTGCATACCTTATTTGAATATTTCCTTACCTAAAAAGAAAGTTGTTTTAAGAGACCCTGGGGCCCTGGACCAACTGCACCACTGCAACCCAGTTAATCTGGTTTTGATGAGTGCTAAGAATGCATGCACAAAGCATATTACAGACAGGGAGTTTCTTGTTTTGGTTTGCATTGATTAGGTTGAAACTCACTTGAACTTGCTTGTTGTATTCTTTGTATTGACTGTCTGCAAGGTTGGAGCAGATGATGTCCGAGAAATTCAGATTGACACGGCAGGCTTTGTCCACAAAGAAAGCTTGTTCTACCACTGATGTCAGCATGAATGCCATCATATATAGGAACATGACAGGCTCCACTGTAATAAGATGCCACCAGTGACATCTTTGTGACCTTTCCTCCTCCACTGGTACCTGTCAGATTTGTGATGTTACACACAAAAAACTCAGTTACTACGTAAGATTAAAAGTAATGTCCAGAACCTCTAATCTTGTTACTGTCTTTTCAAAAACATAAAACTGTCAATAACCTGTTTTTTTAATGGACGTAGAATTGGTATTTCATGAAAAGTGAAGGTCAGGTATTAAAACTAAACTGCTGAGCTGAATATTTGGATGTAAGAGAGACTAAATGAATTCATGGAGAAAATTATATATGGGGGAGCTTCATATTTTGTATTCTATACTTTGTACACAGTGGCCAGATGTAGGTGGCTGTACGTGGGCAGAGAGGATATACTGGTACGCAGACAGTTTTCATTCCAAATAAATGTGGAGTAGAAAGCTAGTATTATAACATGTCTAGGAAAAGAGCTAATGTGAATGTGAACTGCAGTAAACAGACACAAGATAGAGTCCCGTGGTGGGCTATAGTGGTAGTGTTAATGTACTTTCAGGTTTCATAAAAGTAACATTTTCCCTGTCCATGACATGAAGCCATAAGAGGGGAGTAGACATATCGCTCCACTCATTCTGAACCTCAGTGCTAGTTGGAGGCGAGTTGTCAACATCACACCCTGGTCTCTTTACCCCAGGGAAGAGCCCCCGTACCCATTGACTAGGAGGCTTTGTGGGCCCCAGAGTGTGTCTGGATGTTTTGGAGAAGATAAAAATCTCTTGCTCTGCTGGAATTCAGGTTCTATAACAGAAGAAAAATTTGAGTAGTTTTGTTTCTGACAAGCCCACTCGTCGCCCTGCTGTCACCTTTTATCGTCTCTTATACACGACTTTTTGTACTTTTAAACAACATATACACATTGTCTTATATGTAGAATTCTAACATTGTTCTGTGTGTTATAATCCAGCTGGTTCTTTGAGCTCGTAACGATTTTTAGTCTCATGTAGCCTTTGATGCTGATGGGCCTCTAATTCTACACTCACATGAACAGTTGAATACCTATTACCATTGATGAAATTATTTGTTACAGGGACTTTGGTGTTACATGTAGTTAACACAAAACAGGAAAATGGTTGGAAATGTGTATTAATGATTTTGCACAAACATTGGTCTGGATATTGAAAGTCCCCCCCCCAGTTAAATGTACATATTCTGCTTTGTTTATTGGCTGGAAGAAATAATACAGAGTTTTCATGGTAAATATTCATTTGGGTAAAAAGATTTGCTTATGTGGAACTGGATGAAAGTTTATCGGTGTTGTCAGAAATCCACAAACTATATCCACAGAGTGGAGCCTGCCTTGAGAAGCTAATGATTCCTCAGCCAGTTATGAAATTCCCTGCACTGAAAGTTCATTACCCATTTTCACAAGAGCTTGCAACTTGTGCGTATCTTGAGTCGGATGAATCTACTCTTCACTATTTCATTCTCTTTGCACAAGATATATTTTAATATGTCTCAAAATCCATTACATACCCAATCCTGAATTACTTCAGTTTATTTCACATATTCACAAACTGTTTCTGAAACACCTGTTTTTATTATTATTCCATTTACCTAGAAACTGAAAATATCCATTCAAACATTATACCAGATGTCTTACACGTGACATATCCTGTTCCTTGGTATCTGCCATTTGAAGGAGTTGTTGCCCTTACTGTGGCAAATCTGTGTGTGTGCCAAGAGTGATGCTGGGATTTCCTGTTATCAGCTTGTTGTGTAAGGCTGAGCACCACAGTGATTTAAGTCTTAATCTTCCTTCTGAGTCCGCCAATTAACCTCTTCCCCCACCTCCCCCACCTGTGGTTTATTTAACAGCCCTGTGCCAACTGCAAGGATGTTAAATCATCAAATAAAAAATTACTGTACACAGTTTGAAGAATAATTTTTAAATAATGTGGGGGATATATTGGTCTTCTCTTGTTTTTCAGTCTTATCTGAATACATAGGTCACAATTGCGTAAAATTCTGATTGTTTGTGCACAGAGTTTACATAACTTATCATAATGACCCTTGTATGGGTTATCACTGTCAAATAAGCTAGAGTGTTCTCTTTGTTATGCTGAAGGTACAAAGTGTGTTTCTTCAGCTGCATTCGTGGCCTGTTATGGTAGTGATCATTAGCAGCTTACGTTTAGCAGTGAGTGGCCCGTGTAATAAAATGTGTGACTATCACACTTGCATTTCTCAACTGGGATTCCACATGTTGAGGTAAATCTACACAATAGTACATAAACTAGGAGCTTTTCTTTGCTTCAAGTTTCTCATTACATTAATTTTACTGTCATTGCTACAAAAATTATTATTTCTGGAATAAATGAAAGGCTTCAAATTGTTATTAAAATTAAACAGCAACTTTACTAACAATATTGAAACAACATATTCTCTGGCTTCTTTAGATTAAAATTTCATTTTTTTTCTTGAATTTATCATTGCTTTGTCAAAGTATGATTTTCTCATAAAAAAAGTGATCCTGTTACAGGCCCGGTGTGGGTAGAGGTATAGCTTTACTCTTCCATGACTGTGGCACTAGAAGGGGGTGAGTGGTCAGCAGCACACTCCAGCCGCCGTTTACCTCCGGGAAAGAACCGGTACCCATTTTACAGGAGGCTGGGTGGGCCCCAGGGCCGGTCTGGACGGGCGGAAAATCTCGTCCCCACCGGGATTCGATCCCGGACCGTCCAGCCCATAGTCAGTCTCTATACCGACTGAGCTACCCGGCCCATGTGATTTTCTCATACCTACCGCAAACACATTTTCAGACTGGGGAGTTAAAAAACCCAGTGTTTCACAAGGATTAATTTTTGATCCTTAATGCTTTCTTCTCTACATAAAAAAATTAATGGAAAATCTAAACCAATTTTATTTACAGTTAATACTAGTAAAATATTTACTAATTCTAATCTCAAAGATTTTAAAAATGATATGAAAAATAAATTTGAATCCCAAAATAAATGGTTCAATGTCAATAGATCGTAAACTGTTATTAACCGTTAAAGTACGAGAGGTAAAAAAAAAATCCAAAGTAGCCGCTGGTGGCTGGGGCTCTTTTTGCTTTAAATGCCCATTTTTGCACCAGCTGATATTATCTATTGTATTTCATACATTTTTAAATACAAGAACTTCAAATAAAAAGTACATGCTCAAAAATGGATCCATCTAACTGTTATGCAAGTTACAAGATATTCCACCTATTTTCATGCAGCTTAGTTCATGGTCCTTTTTTATTTTGTTCATTTTTAACTCTAAGTTTTATTTTCTAGATTCATTCATTTCAAAATAACTATTGCTGTAAGTGGGGACCCTGTGCTATACAATTTGGAGCTGACTGCACATGTTTCCTTAGAAGCTGATTAGGTTTCATATACTGATGTTTATGTTTCATGGTAATGTTGGCTTATCTGGGTGCTGAGAGGGAATGAGATCATATGCAATCAGAGTGGAGGAAAAGAATGCATACCCATGTTCATTGCACTGGTTAGTGCAATATGGGACCAATGGCAAATGTCCTTCATTCTTCTGTACAGATTTCTTTGTGTTGTTTGTGAATAGTAGTTGCACACTTATGTCTATTTTCAGGTCAACGGTTCAGTCCATTCCCTGTCAGAACATTAATATGTGACAGGTCAGGCAGTGCAGATGCTTGAATCATGATAAGAGATGCAGAAAGTGCTGAGTTTGTTGTGTGTGTGTGTTATCATGAAGTGCATTTAGTAGTATGGCTGCAAAAAGGAGAAAACTTTCAGACCAAGTTATCATGGAAAAGATATTATAATCACACTCTGATGTACATTCATCAGAAAATGAAAACATTTCACCCCAGAATGACAGTGACACAAATGACATTACTGACACAACCTGCACACAGTGGACTATCAATAAAACTGTCAACCTACTGTACCTGTGATCCACAGGTTGGCAGGGGGTCCCATTGGATTATGACAAACAGTGGCACCCCACATCACTAAAGACTCTACTGCATTCAGCGTTTTCACGCTCTTCTTTTTTGAATCTATACAACTGTTTGTGTAAGAGATACTGATAAAACTCATTTTATAAAATTCACAACTAAATATAGTCCTCAAATTGATTTGAACATTAGTTATACTAACAAATTAATTGCTAAAGCATATAATACACAATTTCTTGAAACATACATATGCAGGGAGTACACTGTCCTGGAAAATTCATAGTGAACAAATTACAGACAAGTTAAGTACAGCATTTTATACAATGAAATCATTTAAGACCTTTACATTACTGGAAACACTGAATATGGTAAACTTTGTTTATTTTCATTCTGTTGTGAATTATGGATTAATACTGTGCAGGAACCCCTCACATAATGCAAACATTTTTAAGAAATAAAAGAACATAATTAGAATTACTACAGGATGCAGTAGTAGAAACTTGTGTAGGTGTTTATTTCATAATTAAAAAATTCTACCTCTTCAGTCACAATGTATACTTACTTCTCTTATTTGTGGCTAACAAGAAAAATAAATTCAAATTAAATTCTGATGTCTGTAACATAAATAATAAGGCAAAGCTTTCCCATTACAGGTCTGGACAGGCCCTAAGGGCTCCAGGAGGTTCAGGCTTCCAGGATTTCTAGACAGTCGACACATGAAGGTGGTAAGGTTGTCAGCCCTACACCCCAGTCACTTTTACCCCCCCCCCCCCTCACGAGATATCCCTGGTACTTATTTCTGCTAGAGGCTTAGTCAACACCGGGCCATAGCTATAACATAAATACTAGACAAAAATGTGACTTTCATCTTTTCAGTATATTAAAAAAAAAGGAGTCTACTCAGTTGGCATAAGTGTTCAACTGTCTCCCACAGAATATAAAAAATTTAAGTGATAACCCCAGACAATTTAAATCAGCCCTGAAGAATTATTTACATGCTCATTCTTTCTACTTTATAGGCAAATACTGTAATGTAAATAGTGAATGATAAACTAAACTAAATCACTTTCCAACTAATTGTATTGTACCAACAACTACTGTATGTATGCAGTATTTTCTTGCCTTGTTTTATATCCTGGGTACTAAGCTGTTTTGGATTCACAGATTGTCAATAAATTCAAATCCTATTTAAATACTCCGTCAAAATCTCCGGAGAGAAAGTAGCTGAACGGACGTAACACGTTCGGAACGTACAGGCATAGCGTTGCGAATGCTGTACGAAGTTCTGTCGAGTTAGTGACCTAATTCTATTGCGTTAAACGAGCCGGTACGTACGTTAAAATTTGAATCTCGAACGAAAAGAAATAGCGTCATCTGTTAACATTACTAATCACTATACATGTTTCCGTGGCTGAAATTGACAATGAGTGCTAACAGGTGAAGGTTCTGAGAGGTCCGTGGAAGTGAACGAAGTGTTGTTAAATTATGGAAGACGAACGAGAAGGTTTGATAATCCGTGTCAGTAGTGATAATGAAGAATTCACAGACAATGAAGATTCATTCGATATCACAAGGAGCAATATTCAGCATGAAAATAAGACGAATCCCTTCTATGAAAAACTCCAATTTATCGGTGTTGGTCTTGTGTTATGTTTTTCTTCCACTGCATTAATAATTCTGTTGCCCCTCTATTTGGAGGTCGTGGATGTTTATGGCGACGCATATACCGCTGTTATTTTCACATGTTCTGTAACGACTCTTGGGTTATTATTGGTGTCATGTGTGTCTGGAAGATTAGGAAATGGTGTTGCAGCAAGTCTGATGCCACCATTTGGATTTTCATCCGTTCTTTGCACAGGCTTAATTTATGGAATAAGCGGCTTCTTGGTGATATACTCTCTTGAAAGGAAGAAAGTCGTATGCCACCTGCAGGATCCTATCAAGGGGGTTGTGCTTGTCTTCTCGTTGGTCTACTATTTCTTTTTCTGCAGGAAAAGTACGTATGACAGTCAGGGTATTTATGCATAAAAAGTAACCTTACTTTTGAGTACATAGTGCTTGATAATTGTTGAGGATTTATTTGACTTTTTGGAATGTATGTTCATTCTTCTACAACACATGTGTTTTGATTACGATGCTTATTCTGCACCCCAACAGAAAGTTTTAGTGAATTTCACAGTACATGAAGATGGTTTTAAAGAAACTCTGTAGCTATATATTGGCATTATTTATCCTAATTGATTATTGATTTCTGTTATTTTGGGGAAAGTCTTATTTAAATGGGTATGAACTTAATGTAACATGAAAATATTCTGCATTTGAAGTTACAATGAGTGCAAAAATAGTCCATTCTGTGGAAAAGGCGAAATTAATGTGTGTGAACTGAAATTAATACAGTCATAAGTGATACATAATAATAGTGTGTAGATATGCAAAATATTAGCCCAGGCAGCATAGTTTAATCAGCAATTATTACTTTCTCACAGAGTGATTAAGATAAAGGTGTCAAAAGAAACTCTCAGCTTATGATATTGACAGTTAAAAAATTAATAGATGCTTATTAAGTGCTTCCAGGTACTTTTCTTACATAGTTTTAAGAAGTTAATTTTAAGTGGCTTATAATTTTTCTCCATATAGAATGCACATTATGCAGTTTTGTCAATAAGAGTATGTATACAGCTTTATATATCTACGTAAGATATCAACACTACCCTGGTTGGAATGAGGTTTACCACAGTTCATAGTGCAGTGGTGACTCCTATGCTCCTATAATGGTAAAGAAAGAAAAAAAAACCCATACCTGGTAAGAAGTATAGAACATCTTGTAGATAACATTCAAGGCCAACTACCTGGGCAGTTGGAATATATGAAAGGTTATTTGTTTACATATGTAACATGTACATTTGTAAGTATTTCAGAGATTATTGAAACCAGTCACTTATAAAATAGTGGTTATTATTTATCATTATGCTTAAAGTTGTTTTAACTAGGGTGTTAAAGTCACATGTTGTTTCTTCTTGTTCGTGTACAAGGACAGAGAATAACATGGCAGTGTAGTTGATGACCTTCAGATGGGAATAGTAATCCTCCTAACAAGTTATATAAAAGAAGATCATAATTTTAATTCTGATTTGCTGGAATTTCTGGCATATGAAAGCATTTAAAAGGGTCCAAATATACTGTATCTTCTGTTAACCATTCAGGAGGTAAAGATAGTATTATTTTCAGATGATAAGAGACATGTTGGATACATAAAAAACCCTGAAACACAAAATTTGAAGATAAATTGAGAAGCTGCAGTTATGATTTTATGTGGGTAATCTTATTATAAATAGAGGAAACCGATGGAAATGTCTTTTCATAGCAGTCAAAACAGAAATCTTTTAAAACCAAAGGCCAAATTTAATAATATGGGTAGGAGTTATAAATCAAAACCCCAAAGTTTTATGCATTTATGTATATAATTATCACAGAAAATATGGAATGGAATGTTCACCTGAATCCACAGATCTCAAAATTCAGCAAAGTATGTTACATTGTAAAAGCTTTAGTGGAGGTAAGGACCCCACATG
>Ga0131853_10025524_pt1 | contig 10649 bp, 7 predicted proteins | sample TergutLab28metaG_FD_92764 | JGI IMG/M metagenome (GOLD analysis project Ga0131853, IMG submission 92764) | Labiotermes labralis P1 segment gut microbial communities from Petit-Saut dam, French Guiana - Lab288 P1 (version 2) (version 2) | ecosystem: Host-associated > Arthropoda: Insects >... | reverse complement strand
GGTGCTGTATAATACAATGTTGACCTCCTGATGATGAGTACATAGTGCTCGAAACATTTAGAGGCATATAATAAACTTATTATAAAACAAGAATTTGTGCATTAAGTTGGTTAATTACTAAGAAAGCTCAGGTATTCGGAAGATCAAGAGACAAGACTTTCTAGCTCATAAACAAATCGCGACAAAAACAGAACACTACGCGGCAACGATATGAGTATGAATAATCTGCTATTTCTCAGACTCGTACTTCCCGCATAAGGCATAAGTCAGGAAATGTTTGTACAACGTAACATTGAGGTGCGTTGGCGTAATCACTGTTGCCGTGGAAAAGCAATAATAATTACATATTCTGAGTGTATGTTTGTAGCCTTAGTTATCCAGTATGCAAAGCGAATGCGCCGCATTATATTTCATTTTTGGACTGTCCGGCTCTTACCACATTTTTCCACGTTCTCTCATAAACGGCACGATTGTCGGAAAAAGAAAAATATTGAACATAAAATGTATTTTGATATTCGCTAAAACCTTTGTCCGAAACATTTCCCATTCTAAGAAGAATTCAACGCGATTTTATCATAAATGTAAACAGGTCTTCGTGTAAAGTATGCGTTATTGTCAATTTTAATGAAACTTGAATTTTCTCAACACTTTTCCGGAAAAAATATACTCGAACACCAAATTTCCTGAAAATCCGTCCAGTGGGAGCCGAGTTGTTCTATGCGGACGAGTGGACAGACATGACGAAGCTTTTCGCAATTTTTGGAACGCGCCTAAAAAAATTGCGGCTTAGGCAATTTAATTTTTTTTTTTTGCGTCTGCATATCAACAGTTCCGTGACCTTACTTACAATATAACAATTTACGTATAAAGTATACACAAATGAACTCAACGGTTCCGAATTTTTATTTCCCAGAGACGAAACTGTATACAAAATGACACACCATCTTCAGAACATCGTACAGCGTGGCGGTACACCAATGAAGATCAATGTGCCGTCGTTTGAGGCTCTGCACACAACAAAGCGATAGTGTATTTCTTTCCAAACACTTTCTGGCACGAACAACCAACTCCCCCCCCCCCTCCCACACACATCACGCATATAATAAGATATACCAAGAAGACTAGTATTTTGAGATATGGCGCCATGCAGTCTGTTTGAGAAGTACCAAGGCTTTGGAGGAACCTGCAGGATTCATCTACACAGTGGCAGACCTGAAAATGCATGCCGTAGGTTACTCCGAAACACCAGTGACTCCGACACATTGCTGCCTATCTACACAACACACGTCGCGGTCGAGTGGTATTCACGGTACTCGGTTCAGATCTCAGCCCCGAAAACGGCTGTCATTCCTGAGGCACCAGCGGGTTTCCGCACACCCTTCAAAAATATGTTGGGAACGTATGTTAAATTACGTCATGATCGCTACGTGCACGTCCTTTCAAATTTAATCAGTCACTCGATGAAAGCAACTGACGGAGTCGCTAAATACTCCAAAGTACTGCCCTTCAATATTCAGCCTTTGGTAATCGTCACAAACAGATGCCAGATACACACCTAGATGCGTCCTTTGAGACAATCGCAGCATTGTTATGAAGAATGAAAAGTATTCTTGTATATGACGCCGTGTCGGTTGGTAGTCAGCGACGTTTCGGAAGAGGGTAGTCCTTGGACTATACTGAAGACTAACGGTGAACGAATTATGCGCTCACATGTATTTATGCACGTCGCAATGTTTCTGTGCCACCAAATACAGCAAGCTACTTCTGGTACCTTCCGACATGTTTCAGGCCGTGAGCAAACGAAATGTACAAAGTAAGAATGCTTGGCTAAAGGCTTGGTAAAAATTAAAAATAAGAACATGGAAAATATATTCAGGGATGTGACTTCGTTTCTGACATAAACTTACAGACGTTGCTCCAAGAGTCGGAAAAATTCTACCGGTAAAAAACGGCGTCATACACTAAGAGGACAAGCTATGTCGGTCACAGTCGTCAGAAATTCAAACATCATCAAGAATACGATCTGGGCATCTGGTGCAGCAACTCGTCCTCTACTCGGACACCCGGAAACGTTTCAAATTCCTCAACGTCGCAAGGCCTTCAACACCACCACAGTCTTCGGACGTGGTAAAGTCGACTACGAAACAAACTGCGCAGCATATCACCGGCGTACAGAATTATAGAAACGACTGGGAAGATTTGAACAAAATTAAAAATAACGAAAAGATACGGTTTGTGCATTTGTTGCAACAACACTTCCTGTACCAACCGAAGAACCAGTGGCCTTCCTTCTGTAAAACATGTCCGCAGCAGATGGGAACCGCGGAGAATTGGCAGACGCACTATCAAGATCGATACGGTTCATCTAGTAGGTTCGTTACGATTTTCCGAACAGTCTTTATCATTTCTACCAGAGCACTGAATTTTACGTGACTTCAATCTCAGCCAGGGTGGTCCAACGGACGCTCACGGAACTGCGTCGTGGCAATTCCCTCTCCATTCATTAAAATGTTTGTCTCGCTCATCACGGGACTACGCTAATTGGAATGCCGAAATACATGCATTCCACCTGCCATCGTACTTCCGTCCGTGTCCAGTGCGTTCGAATAACAGAGTTACTACGCTGACCACGCGTCCCCCCTCCCCTATTTGCACACGTTTCTGCGTTCTGTCACCAGTAAACATGAACTACAAATTCATTACGGTTCACGCAACGCTGTTGTCCCTAGCTCAAGCTATGTGGTGACGAAAGGTAGGAGGATCAGTAAATAATGCAATACAAGCCGGAACCGACTTACTGGTATGCGACACGGCCGTAACGTAACAGAAAGGGTGCACAAATCAAAAAGCCAACAATCGGTGTCTGTTCTCCAACTTCTGGCACTCCAGAAACAAAAAAGACGCATTACGAAGACCAAAAGTACTGTTCCTTGAAGATACTGCGCATCTGTAACAAACATGCCAACAGACAGAACTTGGGTAGGTTAAAGAGCGTATATTTTTGCCTGTAATGCACATCTGCATCAGACATCCCATGCCCCAGCCTGACAGACATTTAAAAAAATGGTTTTGGAATGAGATACAGGGCAAGACAGGCAATGCACATATACCGTAACAACAAAGCGCGTCCGCATAACCACTGTTGCCGTGGCAAAACAGTAGTATATATTCTGGGTGTCTATATGTAGCCTTAGTTATCCGGTAAGCAAAGCACATGCGCCTTGTACTGTCGTCTGTGGCCTCTATGACTCTACCACATTTTTCACATTATCTCATAAACGGCACGATGTTCGGAAAAAGTTGTTCAATATAAAATTTCTGTTTTGACCTTCTCTATAACTCCGGTCTGAAACATTTGCCAATGCAAGAAGAATTCAGCGAAACATCATCATAAATGAATACTGGTATTTTAGCAAAGTATCAGTCACTTTTGTCGTATTTTAATGAAACTTAACCTCTCTCGATAGCTTTTCGGAAAATACCCAAATGCCAAATTTCATAAAATTCCGTCCAGTGGTAGCAGTGCTGTTCCATGCGGACGGACGGACAGACATTCGCAATTTTGCGACCGCGCCTAAAATGACTTGTACACTTCATTAATGTGCCGATCACAGTCGCCACGGGATACAATGCGTAGGCTGCCCTCCACCACACGAACACTAGGAAGGTGGGTTCGAATACCATACAGGGCACTGACTGACGTATGAACGGTGCCTTTTCTGTGTGTCTGTGTTTTGTCCTGTGTAGGCAAAGGTCTTGCGACGGGCTGATGTGTCGTCCCAAAAATCCTACCAAATGTCCATAAACAAGATTCACAAATACGGAAAACGGAAGGTCTGCAGCGCCACGCCGACAACTTCATTATTAACGCAGGCCTAGTATTGTGACTAGGTTACTGCTGGGCGATATACTATACTAGGTCCGATCCCCAGCAAAGGTAAAAACTGTCATCATCACCAAGACCTCTTGGCTAACGGAGCTCACCCGTCCTCCAACAAAATGGGCACCAGGGGGCTGTTTCTTAAATAAATATAAAAAAAGCAGCAGGGGCGCGAAGCTAATCATTAACCATAATTTTAATGCCAACAGCCCAACTCCACACATATTCATGGCTTAGTCTACTGCTTGTTTATTCATGCGATACTTAACGTGTCGTTTACTAAGTACAATAATGTTTTCAAATGCAGGACATCTGTTCCAAATACGGTTCACAGAGGTAAACAGTTAACTTTGAAATCTGGTGACAAAGGGAATATGGGGTCAAATCAGTACCAGTTTTGGAGTGCCTGACTCTGAAAATGAAGGCTCCCCAGTCCTTCGAAACGTTGGGGACTACTCGTCCAAGGTCAAAGCGTGAATCCCGAAAGAGACGAAGCTTCAGCAACACCGCGGTGAGTATCCCAAATTTGGCGCAGTAATGACTGTCTCCAAAAGAAAGTGGCAGACGTGAAGAGAACCAACGCTATGAACACCACGCTAAGTCTGAAAAATTTACTGTCACAAGCGGGTATCAACGCCCACTCCGTATATAAAACGCGTCTCTTCAAATTAAAGCTGTCAAAATCAAAACTTAAAGATTCGAATTCCGAGACTGGAATACTGTTACCAAACAAAGTAGTGCATACTGCGAGTTTTTTTAAGAATAAGAACCAACTAGATGTCACTATTATTTAATTGTATTTCTAATGAAGTAGCATCAAGTTGGTTCTTACTCTTTAGTTATCACAATGATGCACGGTCCAACACACATCAAAATTGCGAGTTTTTTATCCGCTGTTCATATTCGGGACATCCTAAATTCCCACTCTGGAAAGCAGACCGGCTAGATTGAGGGTGTGCGTGGTCTTCCTCAATCCCTCAAATCAAATTCAGGGACAGTAGCGCGAACTACGTCAAAACTGAATCCCTACACATCCTTCCCAACTGATCACTCGCTAATTATCCCACCTTCAGGCAATATTTAAGCCCAGTTCGAGCTACGGATAGCGTCGTTAAAATAAGCAAATAAATAAATGAACCTGACACCCAAAATTACTCTCTTCGTTGGAAAATTAATCCCTTTCCGTCACACGGTCAATTGATGCTATCTCCCTAAATACAGCACACATCACCCTCACGCTACGTAAAGGTACATCAGCTGCATATGAAAATATAGCAACTTGATTATAATTCTTAAGGAGACAGTAATGTTTCCTTTCACTACACAACAGAAACTCATCTCACCCCCCCTCCCCCCTCCGGGGAAAAATGGTTTTCAACAAACACGCCGGAATGTTCAAAGCGGACAGCGTCACTTGACCTTCCAACTGGTCAGCGCCGATCCTGTTATTTTCACTCGACGCCGAAAGTAGCAATTCGTTGGGATGAAAGTAATCGTAACATAACCTGGAGAGGTGGCAGGGCACAGGATGAGGATTAACTCGCCGCGCGCAAACACAATCTTAACTTCAAGACATGGCAAAATAACTTCCGACGCAAACTATCATTTTTATCACACAAAGTTTCCAGGCTTTCACGGTATTTCTCAAATGACAATCTTGTGGCGTAAAGTGTCGGATGAACGTGCTGTCTCTATGTTCAGTCGCCCTGAAGACGGAGGTAGAACATTCCTACGAAGACGTCGGAACTTCCTAACCCACACCGTGCAATAATAGCCCACAAGACTGTCACTGCAGTAATATCATCGCCACACTCCAAACTTTCCATTCTCTCTACGTTTGCGACACAAAACACAGGCAGAAAAGGAGCACTTCACGCCACCTGACTACCTGCGGCTACCGGCCCTAAACGGGCACCGTTCCTGGTACACATGTCACCAAGCAGGCAACAAGTCTTCACGACTTCCTACAAAGCCCACCACACATGTCTCGTATCCCCCGTGCCCGATATATCTCCGCCCGTGTCACTATTCCCTGATTTGATAACCCAAACACTCTGCGAAGAAAAGGCGTATAAAATTACTAACCCCCACAATGCAATTTTCTCCAGTCTCTTATCATTTCTTAACCTCAGAACCAACTATTTTCCTCAGGGTCATGCTCTTTTATCCCTCGAACTTTCCTTACTGTGAGACCCACTTTCACACCCGTAAATAAGGTGCAAGTCCAGGGGGCACAGCCTTTTCAAGAAGCTAACAGTTCCTCAGCTGGTCAAGAAATTCTCAAAATTTTGTAACACCTGATCGGGATTGCTGTGTACATAAGAGCCCACCACTGGTCCCTACACACAGTCAGACGAATCCAGAGAACAAACTCGCATCTTGTGTTCAAAATTAATTTCAACAACAGCATTACCAGTCCATCTACACCTAAATCGTCCAAGCAGTCTCTTTCCTACAGGTTTTCTCGTCACAACCCTCAAAAAATTTATCGTTTTATCCATGCATGCCACTTGTCCTATCCATCTCATCCTTATTCGTTTTATCGCCCTAATAATATCTGATGTGTTCAGATCTCATCACAATTAGGTACAGTTTATTTAGGAAAGACAGTGACGACAAGACAATGAAGAATTAGGCAACTAATGGATGACTTCAAGGAAATGAGGTACTGGAAACTGAAAAAATAAACACTAGATGACACTCAGTGGAGAACTCGCTTTGGAAGAGGCTATGGACCTGTCGTAAGAGAGACTACATAATGAATGAATGAATGAATGAACAAACGAATGGGTATTTTATTGAACCTTGACATTTAGACATCAGACAGGGGCAAACTGATTCTGCGCTTCTTAAACACGTTATCATTTCAAATTATTTTGACAAACAGATGAGGCATATCCAGAGCATGGCTTTGGGTATGTATTTTTAAAACACAGCGTGTTTAACCAGCTACGTTATTAACCTGATCGCAAACATGTACTAACCGTTCCAGCAACTCCAAGATTAGCAGGCAAATCATAAGAGCTACGAGTTTTATCAAGGAGCAGATGGGCATTAATCGGGGAAGCAAAATAAACTTCAAACAAATATCGCAGACGGCCATGACTACGCACTCTGATGGCCGTACTTCGATTTGCAAATACCCTGTGCAAGACAGCCCCAGGTGGGAGACTTCAGTTGAAACACCTGACTAAACCACCCACCTCAATCGAGTCGGCGGGAAGCCGTGCTAGACAACTTTCCATGAACATTCGTACCGGTACAAACAGCACAAAAGACTACTCCCACTATGCTAACGCCATTCCAATGCGGACTTGCAAATAAAACAGCAAATAAAGGTACGCAAAAAAGCAGAATAATAAATTTATACATGGAACTCACTAAAAATGACCGATACCTCTTTACGAAGGGCAACGTTCTCTACGATCTGACAACCTACATAATGAAGACCCAGTTTGCAAACAGAAACGACAGGTTTATTAATTAGTCAACCTGAGCTTCTCAAAGCGGTTGCTGAGCTGTGACACCACGTGGTTTGGTCAAGACACACAAATATTTCGAAGAAACCCACTGATTTCATATTCAGGACATTTAAGCTATACTGAAACACCCCGTTAATCGCAACTAAATTTCTACTGTTCACAGAATGTAGTTTTCAATGCGACAAGTCTCGGCCCACTCGGCCACCTTCAGGTAATACACTATATATATATATATATACACACACACACACACACACACACATTCATACATACATACATACACACATACACTTAGACCGCGACAGCACAGTCGGTACCACGACTCGCTACAGACCGTACGGTCTGGAGATCGAACCCTGAGGGGGGGACAGATTTTCTGCACCCATCCAGACCGACCCTACGACCCAGCCAGCCTACTTACTATACAATGTGTACCGAGTCATTCCCGGGAGTAAAGCGGCCGGGGCTTGGCGTTAACCACCCACCCCATCTAGTGCCGAGGTTAAATAAAGACTAGAGCTATAAATCTACTCTCATTCTGTGCCTTCATGGTCGTTACAGGGCGAACTTTATCCTTTTTTAAACAAAAGGGGAGGATATCAACAACATAACGTTCTGTAAAAAGAAATCTCACTTTTACGTAAAGGTAAATACTATCCTTTATGTTCTGGGCCGGGCAGCTCAGTCGGTATAGCGAATGACTACGGGCTGGACGGTCCGGGATCGAATCCCGGTGGGGACGAGATTTCCCGCCTTTCGAGACCGGCCCTGGGGTCCACCCAGCCTCCTGTAAAATGGATACCGGGTCTTTCCCAGGGATAAAGTGCGGCCGGGGCGTGCTGCTAACCACTCACCCCCTTCTAGTGCCGCGGTCATGGAAGAGTAGAGCTATACCTCTACCACACTCTGGGCCACACCGGACCTATAACGGAATAATTTTACCTTTACTACCCTTCATGTAAAACTGAAATCTTTGTATAGAACTTTATGTTGTTATTACTCTTCAGAGTATTTTGTACATACTGCACATTACCAATATCATTATCCAGGCAGAACTTACGAACGGCATTCTGATGCGCAACTGCACACACTGACTATACTCTTGGCTGGAGACATTTACAACCGATTCGAAAACGAACGTGCCTGTCTGACGTCACATGCAGTTAAAGGCAGTCAACTTCGCTTTTACGTAACTTAGCTGTCACAGATCACGGTGACAATCGACAGCTACGTTTGCAGAGTCACAACAACCACAAAGCCACAGAGTTACAGAATGTGGCCGTTTATGTAGGAGGACCAAGTGCCACTAGTTGCGTCCAACAAGTCAGTCTATTATCACACAAGAAACAGCTCCGCAATCGTACGGAATGGGGCCTACGCTGATGAACACCGTCACGAAACACTATCTGAATACGAGCAATCCCTCGCCAATCGCGGATACTATCTTTTCATTTGCATACAAAACCGTAGTATATAGCTCTACGGGGACAGGCCAGTCGCAGTAGCGACTGTGCTATGGGATGAACAAACCAAGAATCGAGGTCTGAAGCCGGGTGGGGGCAGGAAAACTTTCTCTCCCTCACAGCGTCCAGGCTGATATGCAGGATCATACAACGTCCGAACAAATGGTACCGGGGGGCGCTCTATCAAAAGGTATAGCAGTCGGAGCGCAAAGCTGATCACCTCCACACTTGGTGGAGGTGAGTATAATGGAATCCGAAACCAGTTTTCAACTTTCGTAATTACATCATGGCGCGTCTTGTTGTGAAAGAATTGATGTATAATGTATTTATAACTACGTTATTGCATACTTTTTGGGCGCGTTCGCAAAACTGCAAAAAGCTGATACAGTCAAACCTCGGTTCACGAACGCTTCGGATCATGAACAATTCGGTTTACGAACAAATTTTCCGAACACAAAGCGTCTCGAATGACGTACCGTGTCTCGAATTACGAACACTGTACCTTCACTGTGCCTCCTCTTTAAATAGGACACCATGGGGCCAAAGAAAGGCAATGATAGCAGCAAAGTGAAAAGAAAAAATACCAATATTCCAAACAATAACATTTCACTTCCTCACCACCTTCCACTTACGCCGTCAACTCTCCTCCATACAGGTACGGTAAAACTAAATTAAGTTTTCGGCTATATTTGATCTGCTTAGTGTTGTGTTTATCTTTTTTGTGATAGATTTAATGGTTTCCACTGATTTTGTGTTAAGAACTTGTGCACAAAGTACTGTTGTAAAAGTTTAAATAAGCAATCATGTGGGGTCCAGGAACGGATTAATCCATTTTACATTAATTCCTATGGGGAAAACAGTTTCGATTTACGAACATCTCGGTTTACGAACGACCTTCAGAAACGAATTAAGTTCGTGAACCGAGGTTTGACTGTACTGGCTTCGTCATTTGTCTGTCTGTCCGTCCGCCCGCCCGTATGGCACAAATCCACTCCTAATGGATGGATTTTCAGGAAATTTGACATTTGAGTATTCTTCGAAAATCTTTCGAGAAAATTCAAGTTTTATTAAAACCTGACAATAATAAAGGGCACTTTACATGAAGACCTATGTACATTTATGTTAATATCTCGCTCGATTCTTTCCAGCAAGAGAAACGTTTAGATAAAAGTTGCAAAGAAAATCAAAACACACACTTTGTGTTCCATAAGCTATTGTTTTTTAGAAAACCGTGGTGTTTATGCGATGATGATAATAATAATATGAAACAGCCGGAGAGGTCACAGATGACAATGTAATACAGCGTATGGGCATCGCATGCCAGATAACTAAGGCTGGGAATAGACACACACACACACACACACACAGAATATGTAAAACCTACAGGGGTGCCGATAAGTCCTTGGCCCGACCAGGAAGGAAACAAGCTAATGTTTCTGTCAGAATGGCGTGAATTTCCTTCGGAACCTTGCCTTGCAGGGGGGGGGGGGGAACTTGACAGCTCGCGTCTCGATGTTGTTGAAATCGCGCGCGTCCCTGACATGCTCCCGAGTTTGTTTCCTTCCTGGTCGGGCTAAGGACTTATCAGCACCCCGGTACTGCTGTTCCACTGCATCAATGGTTGCACGAACGTGCCTCAACGTTACGTTTATGCGTACATTGCCTGTTTTGCTGTATCTGGAGGAACAATCAACTTTGTTGCGCTCTGAGGAGTACTGACTGTCGTAGCGATTCCCTCCCCCCCCCCCCCCCCCCCCCCCTCCGCTTCCCCTTTTTCTCACCCCCCGCCCCCCCCCGCGTTTCTTCTACGTGGGCCCCCCCCCC
>Ga0131853_10025523_pt1 | contig 10649 bp, 9 predicted proteins | sample TergutLab28metaG_FD_92764 | JGI IMG/M metagenome (GOLD analysis project Ga0131853, IMG submission 92764) | Labiotermes labralis P1 segment gut microbial communities from Petit-Saut dam, French Guiana - Lab288 P1 (version 2) (version 2) | ecosystem: Host-associated > Arthropoda: Insects >... | reverse complement strand
CAACGTAGAACATGTAGGTTGTATACAGAATAGTCACAAAACAGTCACTTTAGTCACTGAACATTCACTTTGTTCACTTGACGTGAGTGACTGTTTTGTATATACCGATATCAATTCAAATTCCTAAGGAGCATGACTATGGCATACGAAACAGAAAAAATATTTCATGATGCTCGCTTGTCAAGAAGCGTTTTGTACGTTTGGTGTTAATCCAAGATTTTTCAATGCCTCCGCTGTGCGTTTATTTATGTCTGCAAGTCGCTCTTCCGGTGTAGCATCTTTTAAGCGCTCATAATTCCACTCACGTAACTTGTGGATATCATCAATAGTGAAGGCAGGGCTTATATCCGGTTTAGGTATATTATGAATCATCGTCAGTTCCTCCCTCAATTAGCATAGTTGGGGTGTATATAGGCATTTCTTTATATCCGGCTCTTGCGTTTACGCTTTTAACTCCTGATATAGTTTTGACGTTTACCAGATGCTTAAAATTCCAAGATACAATCATATCACAGTTGTAAACACAAGCGTAAGCGATATGTTGGCAGTCGTCATAACTCTTTTGTTTTAGAATTCCAGCATCAAGATATTGATTAGCAAGTTCTAGGACTTCGCCTTTTTCAGCTAGAAGGTTGTATGGAATTACCATTAGTTTTCTTCCCAGAAAAGACCTTTTAGGCTCAGAGCAGGCATCAACTTCGAGCACAACCACCGGAGAGATACAAGCATTGTACTCACCTGACTGAATCGCATTCCACAACCTGCGTGTATCGTCCTGTTTGTCCGGCGTATCCGGCATGGTGCAAAATGGACGTACACTTGTGCCGTTGCGCTTTGTAGCAGAAAGCTTCGGTGTTGAAGTAAACTGGGATGCAAGCACACGCACAATAACTATAACCTCATAAAATACAAACCCATAGCGAGTACTCAAGTGCTACAGCCTTGGGCGAGCTTTGTCCGAGCCGAAGCGAGTTAGCGAGCCCAGGAGTACAGAGGGGGCGCGTAGCGCAATTGAAACAAGCACGTTAGTGCGCAGTTCCGCTCGGCGGCGGGGCCGATTCTTTTTGGCCCCGTCAATAAGTCCCTTTGGTGCGCTCTTTGCATACTTTCTGTCGCATAACAGAAAGTATGCCGCCGGAGGCAACTCCTATTGGCGAACAAATAATTTTCCTACAAAGGAATTTGCCGCCGGAGGTCGTTCTCTACACAGGTGGACGAACAAAAATGCAAAAACACTAATAAAATCTTGACAAACTACGGAAAAACACTATAACATACCTATTGGTATTAATGTCATTGGCACACAACTAAATAGTAGAGGGAGAAAAATATATGTTAAAGAAAAGAATAATAGCACTTGTGCTGGTTGCACTCATGGCGGCAACATTTGTCCCGACTGCTTTAGCAGCACCCAGAGGACTTACAGCTCAAGCGGCAGTTGTTATAGACTTTGACACAGGAGAAGTACTGTTCGAACGTGATGCACACACACGAAGAGCCCCTGCAAGCATGACAAAGAGCATGACAGCCTTCATAACCTACGAGGAAATTGCCGCCGGAAACCTAACAATGGACACAAGAATCAGAGTTAGTGCAAATGCGGCTAGAAAAGCAGAAAATAACCCCGGGTCACGCAGGATTGCAGCAGGCTCATACTACACAGTAAATGACCTCTTGCATATGGCTATGCTCCCATCGTCAAACAGAGCATGTATTGTTTTAGCTGAACACATAAGCGGCTCGGAAGCGGCATTTGTTGTAAGAATGAACGAAACAGCGGCAGAGCTTGGTTTAAGTGCATCATTTACAAATGTATATGGCGCTCATAACGCAGGTCACAATAGCACAGCTCACTCAATGGGCATGCTGGTTTATGAATTTATAAACAGACACCCGGATATACTGCGCATTACAAACACAGGGAGTAGAGTTGTAGGCGGACAAAACCAAACAAACACAAACAGATTCGTACACAACCGCCAAGTTGCGGGATTAGACGGTTTTAAGACAGGAACCCATGCACACGCAGGATTTTGTATACAAGCCACTGCTGTACGCAATGGCAGACGCATAATCACAGTTGTAATGAACTCTCCAAATAATGACCGACGTTACTCCGACACAAGACTTCTTATGGACTTTGGCTTTGCCGAACTTGCAAGACGTGATGCTGCAAGAGCCTATGAAGATGCCCGCAGAGTATTTGTTCAACTAAATGGCGAGCTGATGAACTTTGATGTACCGCCAAGGCTTTATGAAAGAAGAACACTTGTTCCGATGCGTGCGATTTTTGAGGCACTTGATGCTACTGTCATTTGGGACGATGACACCCAAACAATAACCGCAACAAAAGGTGAAAATGCCGTTTCAATGCGCATAGGCAGCACAGTCGCAACGATAAACGGTCAAAACGTCACACTAGATGTACCCCCTGCCATAGTAGATGGAAGAACGCTTGTGCCGCTTAGATTTGTTGTGCAGGCACTTGAAATACCAATGGAATGGGAAGCGGAAAACCGAACAGTTGTGATAAGAACCGAAGAAGAGGAAGAAGAAAATGACAGCCCATTGGGTGAAATGAGTGAAGCGCAAGCAATAGGAACAATGCTATACTTTGCAAGGCAAGAGTTTGTTGATGACAGCTTTATGCTAATGCTTGTTCCTCTGGTTGAACTCGTGAATTTCTACATGGATGTTGAAGAGCCTGTAGCTATTGCAGAAAATGCGCAAAGATATGCACAGGAGCTCAAGGCGGCATCAGAAAAAAGCGGCAGTGGTCTTTATATATTCTGGAATTTGATGGGACCGGAAGGTGCAATTATGGGGCCTGATGGAGTTATTCCGAGCTATGGAGACTGGCCTGAATGGGATTATGTCGTTCCTGCGGCAATTGAGCTCAGAGAAATAGTAGAGCAAGTAAATAATTAATAACACTACAAAGAGACACAGGAGGGGCGCAAATCCCTCCTGTAACTATTTTAAGGGTTGAAAATTTTTGCTTCAACTTGACAATTGTATCGGTTATCCGATATAATCGAGATGAGGGTGAGGTGAGGCAAAGTGAATATCAACAGAATACTTGCGCAAAAGGGCATCACTAAATACAGACTCGCCAAAACAAGCGGCGTTCCACAAACAACCGTAATAGACATCTGCTCCGGCAAAGCGAAAATCGGAAATTGCTCCGGAGAAACAATATATAAACTGGCAAAAACGCTTGGCGTTTCAATGGAATCACTTATTGCAGAAAGCGTGGAATATCGCCCACCGTTTGAAACCTTTAAGAGCAACATATGCCATGCAGTTAAAGATATGGGTGACTTAAACTTTCTCATTGACACGTTGGAAACAGGGAAAATCAGAGAGCTTTACGAAAGACAGTGGTATGTAGAAAGCCTCTACCTTCTTGCAATGGCAGACTATCTAAGCCGTGAGAACGAATTACCGCTCTGCTCCGAATATGATGATATTCGCTGTGCAAAGCTAAAAAGAACTGTGTTTCCGGCGGGCATACTGGCCATGTGTGCGGCATATAAAAATGACGAACCAAAAGCAGAAAGCCTGCGTGAAGCCATACCCGAATTTCTAAGACATAACATTGTCGAAGCGGAGGTGCGTAATGTCTGTTGATGCACCGATTACGCGAGATAATCTAAACGAATACTTAAAAATTCTCGCGAAAGAATTCCGTCGTCTAAACGGAACGAAAATGTCCGCCGAAATTGTCCTGATAGGAGGGGCGGCAATCCTTGCAAACTACGGATTCCGTGAGCTCACCTACGATATTGATGCAGTGATTGTCGCATCGAGTGCTATGAAAGAAGCCATCAATATTGTTGGTGATAAATTAAACTTACCTCGTGGGTGGCTTAACACCGACTTCAAACGCACGGATTCATATTCTGATAAACTACCGGAAGTATCGGTTTATTACAAGACATTCTCTAATATCCTGCAAGTCCGCACGATTGCCGCCGAGCACCTTATAGCAATGAAACTAATGAGCGCAAGGAGATATAAAAACGACATATCGGACATTTATGGAATACTGTGGGAGCACCAGAAAAACGGAACCCAAATTTCAAAAGCGGAAATTGAACATGCGGTCATAGAGCTGTATGGAACTTTAGAAAAACTATCTGACACCGCTGTAGCGTTACTAGAAAAAGCCTTTGAAGACGGTGATTATGAAACCCTGTATAATCAGAGCCGAAAGGATGAAAAAGAAGCGAAAGAAATTTTGATAGAGTTTGAAAAGCAATACCCAAATACAGTGAAAACAGAGAGTATCGACACCATACTCGAACAAATAAAAAAGAAACGAGACAACACCCCCCGCACACCGTAAGAGGAAACCATTTTGAAAAACGAAAAAAGAAAAACTACAACGCTGAAAAAACGCCTACCAATTGCTATTGGCCTACTTGTGCTTATGGCAGTGTTTCTGGTGCTCCTCGCAACCACATCAGACATGCCCAAAGACCATGCCATAAACGAACACGAAAACAATGTTATATCAGAGTACGAGCACGGAAGAAATGAGCCTCAATACCCGAACTTATCACAGACAGATGAAAGTCAAAATGAAACAAATGACAATCAAGATGACTACACGCAAGACGCTCTGCCTGATGACTTATATAATGAAAACGATGGGTACCCATACGACGACAAATCAGAAGATGACGAAAACGGTTCAGATGACGAAATTGAAGATTTTCCATTCAGACCCGGCACACCAAACGGACTGCACCGGCCATACGAAGGAGAATTTGAACTGCCCGTAACCGGAGCTACAGGTTGGTCTGCGGGACGTGTACAAATGCGCAGTCAGCCGAACTCAAACGCCTCGGTTATAAAAACCCTCAGCCCCGGACAAGCCTTCTTAATCCTCGCCGAAGATGGACAATGGTGGAACATAAGACTTGGCAGTGACGGAGAAACCGGCTGGATACCTCATAGACACTGTTTTATAAACCTGCCTGATATAATCCCATCTATTGTCTACAACATCACAAATGCACAAGCATCAGTTACACGAGCCAACATGACAGACATTCCGAATGTGACAGGTCATGCGAGATACGAAGCCTTTAGCTTTAACCATCGGCTTGACAGATATGAATTTATCGTGCCCGCATTATACTCAACAAGCCAAAAAATCATGAGAGCACAGCAAACCGCACTTGCAGACGGCAACACTCTTATAATTTACGAAGTGTTTCGCCCACGCAGTTCACAGCAAAATGCAGTCAGACATATTCAGCAGTTAATGGAAACAGACCCTGAGGTATATAATGCATTAACGGCACCACCTTGGGGACTAAACTGGTTTATTGCCACAACATTATCAAACCACCAACGCGGCGTTGCAATAGATATGAGTTTGGGAACAATCGACAGAGCAAGAGTTGATGTCATAGGCGGATTTCCCTATTGGAAAATTACCGAATATACACAATTTGAAATGCCTACAACAATGCACGAACTAAGCCCGAGAGCAGCTCTTCTGAGCAGACCGGTAACGTCTACATCTCTCGATGCCTGGCGAAGTGTACCATTTGCTGACACAATCACAGACGGCGTGCTTCTCATGGTAGAGTATGCAACAGAAGCAGGACTTACGCCATTGGCATCAGAATGGTGGCATTTTAATGACCTAAACGGCAGAACAATTGCGATGGAAGCAAATATAACAGGCGAATTTTACACACCCACAATTTACAGCATGCGTTACTTTTCACAAGGCAGTCCGTGATGGGCTGTTTGCAGAGTTTTTTTGTGAGAACAGCGGTGTAGATCCCGATGGCTCACAAAAAAGCGGAGCAAATTGCCCATGGCGGGCGGTATCTACACAGTAACCGGCACATCCATTCCTTAAGACATAAGAGTCCCGGAAACTACTGATTATGACCAAAAAAGGTATTTTATGGCAATTTCTCTCGCACAGCGAAAATATTATGCTATAATTATTTGGTCGAAAAAGGCTTGCAGTTTTACTCCGTTTACACTTACCCTCGCAAAACCGTGTTGTACATTGTATTGTGAGGGTACAGCAACTCAAACACAAAAAGATAAGTAATAAGAGGTAAAAGAAATGATAGCAGTTAAAAACTTAGTGAAGAAATACGGAAAACTTACAGCAAATGACGGCATCAACCTGACTGTAAACGCCGGAGAAATAGCAATACTCCTAGGCCCGAACGGCGCAGGCAAATCGACACTTATAAAGTCTATTTGCGGACTGCTCAGATTTTCCGGAGAAGTCACAATAGACGGACATGACTGCCGCTCAATCGAAGCAAAAAAGATTTTGGGATATGTACCTGAATTTCCAACCCCATTTCCAATGCTCACAGTAGCCGAGCACCTTGAATTTGTAGCTAAGGCATACAGGCTGACAGACTGGGAGGACAGAGCGGAAAACCTACTCAAACGCTTTGAACTCGACGATAAAAGAAACAAGCTGGGAAAAGAACTATCAAAAGGAATGCAACAGAAAATAAGCGTATGCTGTGCACTGCTTCCGGACCCAAAAGTTGTGATATTTGACGAACCCCTTGTCGGCTTAGACCCCCACGGAATCCGAGAACTCAAAGCCGTTATAGACGAACTCAAACAACAAGGAAAAGCGGTTCTGGTCAGCACCCATATCATTGACAGCGTTGAAGAAAGTTGGGATATGACATTGATTATGAACAAAGGCAAATTTGCTCGTGAAATCAGACGCTCAGATAACTTTGGCGAAGACTTAGAAGAAATCTACTTTGCAATAATTGATGAAGGGAAAAACGAAGAAACCGCAGAAAACACAGTAGAAAACAAAAATCAAAGTGACGCCGAACCGGCATCAGAACATCTCTCAATCAATAATGATTGCGAAAACCAATCGGAGGGAGATGCTGACAGATGAACGCCTTGATGTATTTATTTTTGCATGATGCAAAAAACAAGCTTCTGGAACTCAAACGCAAACCGGGCAAGCTAATCCTATACATATTAGGCTTGGCTCTTTTGGTAGGCGTGGTGCTCTTATCAGTTCTCCAAACCCCAAACGAAGGAGCCCCCACAGACATAGCATGGCTCAAAGCGATTGCCATAGGATTTTTTCTGCTCACAGTTATAACCTCTATCCTGCAAGGACTCAAAAAAGGAACAACCATGTTCTGCATGGAAGATGTAAACAACCTCTTTGTATCACCCGTAAGCCCACGTGAAATACTGCTTTTCGGAGTTGTAAAAATGATGAAAACAGCAGTGCTTTCAAGCATATTCATCTTCTTTAACTCCATGACACTCAGAGATATGTTTGGCGTAAACTTTAGCGGCGTGCTCATAATCTTTGCGGCATTTATCCTTGTAACAGCCGTATCACAGCTTATGACATTGGTCATCTACAGCTTTACCAACAGCAGACCCAAAAGACAAAAAACAGTAAAAATAGTTATCCTCATACTCTTTGCGCCCATGATAATAAGCCTCTTTTGGAACATATGGGCGGCAGGATTTGATGCTCCGGCAGGCATATTGGAGTTTATGCGTTCCACCATGTCATCACTCATACCTATAGCCGGGTGGGCGGCGGCAGGCTCTACTGCGTTTATAGCAGGAGAAACGCTGGCAGGAGCTCTGTTTTTCGGACTTTTGGTTCTAATAGGAGCTATCTTGGTTGCGGCAATTTATATCGGAAAACCCGACTATTACGAAGATGTACTCGTAGCCACAGAAACAATGTTTGAAAAAATGCGTGATTATGCAGAAGGCAACTATGCGGCGATAACACTCGCAGACAAAAATGTCAAAATCAAAGGGACAGGCATAGGCGGACACGGAGCATCAGCCCTGTTTCACAGACATATACGTGAAGCGTTTCGTGCAAATAAATTTGGCCTGTGGGGCGTGTCAACACTTGTGCTTACTGCACTTGCGGCTGCAAATGCGTTTATCATGATACAGATGGGCGGCGAAGGTGCTGACAGTAGCGGATATATGCTCACCATAATTATACTGATGATGATTGTGCAAATCTTTTTGGTAGGCATGGGCAAAGGGCAAAATGATACATATGCGCACTATATCTACCTTATACCGGAAAACCCATTTAAGAAAATCATTTGGAGCAATCTGGAAGTTATCTTCAAAATTGCCGTACAAAACGCACTTGTGTTTATTGCGGCGGGTCTTGTACTGGGCGCTGATGCGTCACTGATTGCTCTGGCAATAATCACATGCACACTTCTCTCATTTCTAACACTGGGAGTGAGCTTCTTGTCCATGCGCTTTACAGGTGCGCATATGAGTCTCGGCATTTTGAGTTTGCTATACATTATAACGCTGGTTGTAGTTATGATTCCGGGTGTTGCAGGAGCAATATTGGTCGGAACACTCATGGAAGAAGGCGGGCTTATTCTAGGGCTGCTCATTTTATCAGCATGGGAACTCATAGCCGGATTAGCTTGCTTTGCAGGCTCAAAACGCATTTTACATAACTGCGATATCCCCACTATGGGCCAAATGATGAAGGTGAAATAGGGTATGCGCATTGCGCATCCCGCCTAATAAACCCCACGATAAACAACAAAATAGTTACAAAGAATTAAAAAATCTTGCAAAAATGTCAAAATTGTAGTAATATGTCTCGGTACTGAGAAAAAATTACTTGTCTATTCTAAGGAGTGAGCCTGTGACAAAGTACGTCATTAACGGCGGAAAGCCCCTATATGGCGAAATCGAAATCAGCGGTGCAAAAAACGCTGCGGTAGCCATTGTTCCGGCGGCTCTTATGGTCGATGGGATATGTAGAATTGAAAACTTACCGGATATATCTGATGTAACCATACAACTCAAAATACTAAAAGAAATGGGCGCAGACATTCGAGCCGTCAACAAAAGAACATACGACATTGACTGCTCCCGCATAAAACCCACCAGCGCCACCTTTGAAAAGATGCGGAAAATCCGTGCATCTTACTACCTCATCGGAGCCCTTCTGGCCAGATTCGGAAAGGCTGATGTCGCCATGCCCGGAGGCTGTAATTTTGGCGGCGTTAGACCCATTGACCAGCACATAAAAGGCTTTACGGCAATGGGAGCTAAAATTATCGTAAAAAACGGCATTGTCCAAGCAACCACTGACGGCAAGCTCAAGGGCTCAACTGTCTATCTTGACGTTGTCTCTGTCGGCGCAACCATCAACATCATGCTTGGGGCAACACTTGCACAAGGCGTTACATTCATCGAAAATGCCGCAAGAGAACCTCACATAGTCGATTTAGCAAACTTCCTCAACTCAATGGGCGCAGACATTCGAGGCGCAGGCACAAACTCAATAAAAATCCGTGGAGTTAATACCCTTGACGGCGGATTTTACTCAATAATACCCGATCAAATCGAAGCGGGAACATACATGGCCGCAGTCGCCGGAGCAGGTGGACGTGTCGTAATAAAAGACGTCATACCAAAGCATCTTGACTGCATATCACGCAAACTCAGAGAAATGGGCGTAACCATTGTTGATATGGAAGACTCGGTCATCGTGCAAAGAAGCGAACCACTGTCTCGTGCACACGTAAAGACCATGCCATATCCGGGATTTCCAACAGACATGCAACCGCAAATCTCAACCCTTCTATGCCTTGCAGAAGGCACAAGCACAGTCACAGAAGGCGTTTGGGACAACAGATTCAAATATGTAGACGAACTTGCAAAAATGGGCTGTTCAATAAGAGTTACCGAAAGAACAGCAATCATTGAGGGTATACCATATATGACAGGTGCCCCCATTAAAGCAAGTGACCTTCGTGCCGGAGCGGCTCTGGTTATTGCAGGACTATGTGCCAGAGGTGAAACCATCATAGATGGCGTTGACTATATTGAGCGTGGCTATGAAAAAATTATCGAAAAACTGACCGGCGTCGGTGCAGACATTCGCACAATATATCTCCCCGATGAGCCAAAAGCCCGAAACAGAGACGCAGGCTAAAATACAAGCGCAATACAAACAAACTAAACTATTAACGGAACATGAAAAACTATGAATGATAAATCGAAAGAGCCGAAAAATTCAGCGCTTTTGTGTTTATCATTCATTTTAATTAAGACGGAGAGCATATGACAATATGTACACTGGCCAGTTCATCATCAGGTAACTGCACAATAATTTCACAAGGCAACACGCATCTGCTCATTGATGCTGGCATATCACTGCGAAAAATTAATCAGGGACTAAAAGCCCTTGACCTCACACCTGATGACATTGCAGGAGTTCTTATAACACATGAACATTCAGACCATGTAAAAGGTCTTGAAATGCTGACAAAATACCACAAAACATCAATATTTTCCAGTAGAGGTGCAGGAATGGGCATCTGTTGCTCAAAGCCTCATATTGAGCCATACATAAATGACTTTGAAATTGGCGCATCATTTGAAATGGGAGATATTATAGTAAGTAGCTTTAACATTCCGCATGATGCCTGCCAAAGCGTTGGCTTTTGCCTTAAGGCAGACGGGAAAACTCTGGCATATGCAACTGATCTGGGTTATATTACCCAAGAAGTTATGGATGCAATGCGAGGCGTAGAAATTGCGATTATTGAATCAAACCATGACACTCAGATGCTAAAATCCGGACCATACCCCGCTTCGCT
>Ga0131853_10025521_pt1 | contig 10649 bp, 6 predicted proteins | sample TergutLab28metaG_FD_92764 | JGI IMG/M metagenome (GOLD analysis project Ga0131853, IMG submission 92764) | Labiotermes labralis P1 segment gut microbial communities from Petit-Saut dam, French Guiana - Lab288 P1 (version 2) (version 2) | ecosystem: Host-associated > Arthropoda: Insects >... | reverse complement strand
GTAAGCCAAACACCAGAAGAGCTAATAACGAGAGAAGTGACCCTGAACAAGTTGTATTGATCTTCCATCGTCACTATCGGTTCCCCTAAGATCACTCTTAATATTATCTCCAAACTACTTTCTTCACATCTTGCGGGTTGAATTTCATGAGTTTGCCACCCAAAAAATTCTTGCACATTTACAATTTTTCTCATTTGATCTACACGGCTGTTTAGGTATAACCTCTTTGATTTAATTATCCTTAAAATAGGGTTGATTGATTGATTGATTTATTGAGTGATTGAGATCTGAAATTCAAGCACTTTCTGGTTATATAACGTGCGGTATGTTTGTGCACGTACAGAAGAGTGTTGCCGGTACTTGCTTCTTTCCAGAATATAAAGGAATTGGTTCCCACTTCTTGATAGATGGTGATGTTCAAAATGCCTCTTTTTTCATTGGTAAAATTATAAAAAACACTTGTCGATATTATTCTTTCAATTTGTGTTAATATTGTTGGAATAAAACAAACAATTCGATTCTTTCTGAGTTATAAATTTGTAATATTCTCAAAATGTGTTTGCTGTCAGTAAAGGTGTAACATACCCTCTACCATGAAACGTTGCATGCAAAAAAAGACGAATTCATTTCTAAGCTAACTTTCTACCATTGACTCTCCTAAGCAGATCTAGTTGTTAAACACTCAGAAGTGGAGACCTTCAGAAGAATTATGAAATTTTGTTTGCTTTTAATCTGCCAAATTTCGGAACATCTACACAAACTACAGTGTTTCTTAAGAAGGAATTTGCTTCGTGGCTTTACTTATTACTTACTTCTAGGTTTCGTTAAATCATTACAACTTCAGAGGCACGAAACAAGTCAACAGAATGAATCATTCAGCGTTCATGACATTCAATTTGGTCTTTCAGAGGAGTTACATAAAATGCAATCTTTGCCTTGAGCAAGTCATGCTTTCACCCGTGCGTCTACTCATAAAAGCTTTTTAAAATTTCACTTTCATTGGCAAGGTTACCCATCTGACATTCGTGCGGCTGCATTTAAGATTTATTGCAACCCTTAGGAACCTCCCGGACGGTTAGAAAATGTTGACTTTTGAGACAGTAGAAACGACGGAAAAGGTAAATTTACCCCTATGTAGGACTGAATGCCCGTATCTGCTGCGCAGCAACTACCATTATTCTTAGCAGGACAAATAAACAAGGCAGTTTTGTGTACTATACTAGGAAATGTGAAATGTGTGAATCCCATTTTACAACTCTTGTATTGTGGGAGGCATTTGCCTGTACCCTCATCTTGACCATTGCTGCGAGGAAGCAGGCACTCCGGTTCTGAATGCAGTAATGTTGCGGATGATACTTACAGAAAAAGAGTGGCTTATCTGCGTCACACGTCAATAAACATGACGACAACTCATGAACACACTCTACAGAATTGATTGAAAATAACTGTTTTGTGGTTTTAGATGCCGTGTAGTCTTGTAGGTATGTATCGACGTTTCAGAGGAATCTGTTACCCCCAATATCCCTCATGATGGAGGCGAAAGGTTCCTCTGAAATCTCATTAGATCTCTGTAAGGCTACACGTTGTCTCACTGCAGAATACATTCACTGCTGTAGGAATAACAAGTTTCACTAAACTGACTGACTGACAGACTGAACAGGTGACTGAATACTTGACTAAATAACTAAATAAATAGGGAGGAATCATACTTGAGAAGCTGACAGCCGTTCAGGTGCTTAAGAATTTCACTGATTTTTATTGAAACCGAAAGTTTTTTACCTGTTCCTACGACGCACGATAAGCTAATTAATTTGTATCCAGCCAATAAAGTTGCATTAATATTAATCACGGTTACGTTTTGATATTTATCTTCCACATATGCAGAAGATTTCGAGTTTTTTTCGTCTCTGAAGTTTTTTTTTTTTTTTGAAATATTTAACTCTTTTGTTATACAAGATTTCCACACTCGATCAGTGATTCTGAACACAAGGCATTGCGGGCCACAATTTATTCATGCATGACACGTAAGGCGTTAGTTCCACACTGGCTAACCTGATAGATGTATTTTCTTTGATAACATTTAAAAACATAAATTTTTCGAGGAATTCCGATTACATTTCTTCCACGTAATATTACAACCTCGAATCAAAATTGACGCTACACTGATACTGTTGTACAATTTAGATTTTGTTATGACATAAGCTAATAGACTGAAGAATATGAACGTATTAATGCATGACAAGTTGTAGCATGAGCAATATAAAGATGTGGGCTTGTGTGAATTCCCCCCCCCCCCAAAAAATCGGTGGTACAATTATTTTTCTGCGCCATAAATCAATTAGTCCAAATTATGCGACTTACTGCGTAATAGCTTAATTTTCTACGTTGTAATGAGAGTGTGGGCCGGGTAGTTCAATTGGTATAGCAACTGACTACGGGCTGGACGGTCCGGGATCGAATCCCGGTGGGGACGAGATTTTCCGCCCGTCCAGACCGGCCCTGGGACCCACCCAACCTCCTGTAAAATGGGTACCGGGTCTTTTCCGGGGGCAAAGTGCGGCCGGGGCGTGCTGCTGACCACTCTCCCCTTCTAGTGCCACGGTCATGGGAGAGTAGAGCTATAACTCTACCCACCCTCTGGACCACACCGGGCCTGTAACGGGATCACTTTACCTTTACCTTACGTTGTAGTCAGAGTAACTTGTGTTTTTATGGTAAGAATATTTTAAACTGAATGCCTGTCTGAAGACAGTCGAGGTAATTAGCAATTATCTGCTCGTTTCTACTGACGAGTGGTTGCTAATACATATACGTAATCACTAGATTAACAATTATATAATTCTTTAGCGTAATATATGCAATATCCGGGATAGTGTAGTCACTACAGTAGCTAGCTGCAACCTGTACGATTCGCAATTCAAATCCCAGCATGGACAAGAGATGTCTATCTTTCCCAAAATATTCAGACTGACTCTGGGGTCCATCCAGCCTTGTATTCAACGAGTTCAGGAGTTCTTTTCAAGGGAAAGAGCGGCCGGGGCGTGAGATTTTCTACACACCATCTAGTGTCACGTTTAAGAATGAGTGGATCTTTGCCTCTATTCTCCCTACATGCCTTCATTGCGTGAATACGAACAACATTACTTTTACTACGTGTAATATCGCGCAAAGCAAACCGGCTTTTTTTTAACACCTGGAAGGAGGAATGCACACTTCAGTTTGGAGGAACTATGTAATGATTGGATTCAGAGCCTGTGGACCATCTTATTTGGAATGTCCGATAAAAGCATGGGATTATGAGGCTTCGTTGATAACAAACAAACAAGCGACTGTCAGTAATCACCTGTGCTTGACGTAAAGTTACGAGTACACGAGAACAGACTTTCGATAAAAGTTTTGTTTTTTCTGTACCATCATACTTTCTATCAAACCACATTTCTACTAACAACCTTTGATCCGGTTTATAACCTCTACGTTCTTGTTTCGTTCTCTGCCCCCACACCCGAAGCATTTGTTGCTAGCAGTACGTTAGCTGCGACGACGTCGGTGCAATATTATGCTTGCTTTTGGGTGTAAATAGTGTGTATTAGATTGTACATGTAGTGGAGTTATTGTCTGTTGTTACTGCAGGCTCCAGTTTCCTAATGAGAAATATCATTCTTGCAGTGTGTGTTACAGAAGCAATATATTATAAGGTCAATGTTAATAAAAATCCAACCAGATGCAACAGTATGCAGATATTCATTTACTGCAAAGTCACTCTACGTGTTTCGGGTGTCACAGCACCCATCATCAGGAGTACTAAAAACTGTAACCGCAGCCTAAGGTACAGGTCATAATACTGGTACAGCCTGATCAGGCCACTTTGGAGGGAAGTAGCTGTACCACTATTATGACCTGTACCTTAGGCTGCGGTTACAATTTTTAGTACTCCTGATGATGGGTGCTGTGACACCCGAAACATGTAGAGTGACCTTGCAGTAAATAAATATCTGCATACTGTTGCATCTGGCTGGATTTTTATTAACATTGAATTACGATGCACGGAACTGTGAGCTTAAAAACAATTATAAGGTGTCTGACTCAGGAATATTATGTACTTTTGCCTACGTAATTTGTGTCTTGGAATTTATATAAATTTCTACGAAATTATGAGGGTAAGTAATGTAACAAACAATGGTGATGTCTGAGACAAATTTTCGATAGTGTTGCAAATCGGATGAAATCCTGTTCCGTGCCGCTGAAGACAAAGCAATGGACATGAGATCTGAGCTTCTTTCAGCACAGACACTGAATATTCAAGCCTTCTGGAATACTACGCCGAGGTTTCGAAGAACCCGTCGAAACGTCGGTAACCGTCTGTAGTCAGACACGGCGTCACAACTCAGACAACTTGAATCGTAGTGGCAATTAGCATTTTGATTTTATAAGAGACGGGCAAATTATTGAACAGCTGAGCGACTACTAGAATTCTCAAAGGCTGTGAAGTATAGTGTCATTTATTTTTACGGAGCTGACACAATTACCTGGCACGCTAGTTATTCTGTTTGGCGCCGTTACAAATTCTGCACCTCTCAGAAGCTGTGGTGTAGAGACAGCTCCTGTGGACGTGGTCCTTGTGACGTTGTTCTGCCGAACGTTGCCTGCAGAGAAACAATATGGACCATAGCTAGACAGGGTACACGTGCGAGGGCCGTTGTTCGACCTCGGTAAATCACTGCTCTAAAGACAATCAATGACGAGGTGGGGAACAGCTGATGTCTATCTTAGGCTACTGCCTCGTTCCAATATTCTTGCACATCTGTCTTGTAATGTGGGTCTGTCGAAGTTTATCCTTGTTTTGAGTGAAGAACTAGAGGACACTGCTGCCATTCAATATATCGCACATAATGCAATGCTATATTTCTCATGTAGCACATGTTTTTTTAACGTATAGAAATTGAAAATGGATTTTCTGAGGACTGTCATTTGCAGCTTGAAAGGATTAGAGTAATGGTCAGACAGTAATACTCTACGAAATGCAAGTATGGAAGTATAAATTTTGAGTCACGTTAGTACATTTCTCCATCGGCATAAGCCTTCTGTCTCAGATTCAATTACTCTCCACGGCATCCAGCTTACAAAACACTCTCACCTTCCTTTACCTTGAGAGTCCAAGTTTCACTTTCAGTGTAAATATACTTCGTAGGAATATACATTTTGACGTAAAATAGATTTCACGCTTCTAGTTGAAGTAATATCAAACAGTAATGCATTCTTCTGGGATATTACGCAGCATAGGGTGGCATATCCTTAACAGCTTTTCGGAACAACCTACTAGTTTCTTCCTCAAAAGTCTAGAAATCCAAGAAGAAAGAAATTACCATTGCATGGTACTTAATACCCCAGAAGAGCGCAGATATCATCTAGAGCGCGGCAAAAGAAATTGAAATCACCCAGAACATCTAAGAGATTAGGAGATTAAAATTCTGAATAAATTCTTCGTCACTTGAAATGTATTGCAAGAACTGAGTCCAATAATTTTCGATTAGGCTATTGTTTGTAATGCAGATCTCTCTACTGCAGGTTTACATGAGGCTACGGAGTTCAACACCACTATACGAGTCCCACTGTTGCAGAATACAAGTGTGGGACGACGTTGTAAGATTATTGTGAGGAAACTACAAGAGATTCATTGAATAGTTCTTTTTTTGACAGATGTGAGGGTGGCATTTTTTACCGCACCCCTACAGTGCGAAGATTGTGTACATATATATTCTTAGGATATCCGTGTTACATGTTTAAAGAATTCTTCTCCAGCCCCCCACCATAACCAAATAATCGTGTCCTTTCTATTGGTAACCTGCTGGGAATTTAAAGCCGTGATACCGTGTCGTTCTTTCACTATTGAGATATTTAAGAGAGGATGAAACGTTTGTAAGGAATGCGAATGATTTCTATGACTTGTTAAGCCATGTAATGTATATATCAGTCCTCGAGAAGAGGATAGGGACGAAAGCAGAGAGATGAAATTAAGGAATTAACATTTACGAATATTTTGAATTTCATCACAAAGGAATTAACAGATAGTGTGAGAAACTGATATACTGAGTACTTAATGGAATTATGTAAATGATTATGTATGTATTATTAAAATAGGAACATATTTCTTTACAGTATATAATCAAAACAAATGTACAAGAGCATGAGACTGCAGAATCGCTTCTAATTCGAAGAAAAAAGGAAAATGAAGAATAAAACTTGAACCGATGGACAAAGGGAGAAGTCTGATGCCAAACAAAGGAACTGCACAGGCACTCTGTATTTATATATTACAAAGTCAGTAAACGAAAAAGGGAAAAAATTCATAGTAATTTCTGCCAATTTAACCTAATGAATATACGTTTTTGTATCAAATTATTAAGTAGAAATTACTGAAGTTTGTGCTAATAGGTGGCAGAAACCAGTAAAATGGAACATCATCAATTTGTACAACAAAGTTTGTGCAGAGAAGGTATGCTTCTCGTAGACTTTTAGATCACAAAACTAGACGCAGTGTGTATAATGAACTAATTTATACTGTGTATTTAATAAGGTGTCTGAAATTGCAAATTTTGATTTGTTATTTTCTGGAAGCAATAAATAAATGAGGAAAATAAAATATCTTGACACTTAATCTAAAACAGTTATATAGCTGGATTGATCGCTGCTATGGTTAGGATTGTTTCAAATCCCGAAATATTATTCTCCTGACGTGATCTTAAACGTGTATAATTGGCAAAGGTTTGGTGTTGTTAGTTCAAAGTTCCGACTGTTTATAAAGTGGCAATAGAAATGGTGGGAAATTATTTAATGGTGTCTACACATTTGTGGAGTGTTTGTAACCCGAAATGTAACTATGAACCAGCGTCTGATGACGTGTCAATGCGCCCCCTTTGCTTCTGCTATTATTTCTATCAATTTCGTTGCTGTCTATCCACACATTCAGGGCACTGGTAAGTTAACTAAGCTGTTTTAAGTCTGATCAATAAAACGGCGGTATCTAATATCGTGGTTTTGTGGGATAAGACGTAGAATGTTCCGGCGGGTTTTTACAGTAGGGGTTGACGCAAGCTTCGCCATCTATGAGCATAACTCTGAACCTTCTGGCAATGGCACGAATGACTGATACATTTCGCGAATATGTCGATAATGCAACATCATATTTTATCTCGGCTGGCTCTTAGTAACAAAAAAAATTTCATATATAGAAAGGATGGAAAGTTATGCTATCATTTTAATAATAATAATAATACGCTTGTGGTGGTAAATATTATCAATTAAACATTTATTAGAGTGAACATTTTATTCTAAATGGCCGATAAAGTCTTGTGATATAAAAACATCTAAAAACCAGTTATTTTTAGGATGTTGCCTAAACAATTTCAGTGGTTATTAATTACGTTTTTTGGCTTCCAGACACAAGTGAAAATAAATGTTTTGGCCAGTGTTCAATTAACTAGAGGCAATTTTGTTTAGCGGCTTCCCATTCATAAGATATATGTAAGAAAAGAACGCATCCAAATTATCTGAAGTATTATTTCTTCAGGCAATTACAGGAAACCAATAAATATGAAGTTTCGGCAGTTATATATATATATATATATACATATATAAGGTAAAGTTTTCCCGTTACAGGCCCGGTGTGGCCCAGAGGGTGAGTAGAGGTATAGCTCTACTCTTCCATGACCGCGGCACTAGAAGGCGGTGAGTGGTCAGCAGCACGTCTCGGCCGCATTTTACCCTCGGGGAAAGACCCGGTACCCATTGTACGGGAGGCTGGGTGGGCCCCGCGGCCGGTCTGCACGGGCGGAAAATCTCGTCCCCGCCGGGATTATTTTATTACCAACATACTTTAATTCAGGTGCATTATGTACATTCCAACACATATGTAACAGCTATTGCCAGCATCGTTCCTGCAGTCAGAGTGTTCATAGTACAATGGACATTATCACTCCCCCATTCCACCGTGCCTCTCTCTCGTACACTATACTCGTACACCTCGCATACATTTCCCTGCCCCCTCACTTCACACTGCACAAGAGTGTAAGGTTGGCACACTTTGCGGCCCATGTACAACACTGAGTCACATCCATTCCTCCACCTAATGGCCAGGGACCGCTTATGCTCGTATGCCTTCATGCCCCTGCGGTCCACGCACCATACTCGCATGAGTCGATTTCCGTTCCACTCCTACCGTTGCCTAAGCACTGTAACAAGAGTCACCCCGACGCTGCCGCTCCACGGGGTGTCCCTCTTGTGGGATCGTGGTCATAGGATCTCAAGATAGTTCCCAACGTTGGTCCGGCGATGTTTGGCCTGATACGCCTCCCAGCGTGTCCGTCCCAGAAAGTCGCTGTAATCTTGCTCAGTGCATGCTCGACTTTCTTTAATTCTGTACCACACCATTTGGGTCAGTATCCATAACACCGCCCGGTGTCGCTGAGGTGGCCATAGCCGGAACTGGGGTCTCGTTGTCCAGTCCGATGGTATATGGGCCGGGTCAATGTGCAGAATCCATGCTATACGTCTTTTGGTCCAGAGCCAGGTCCTCGCCCCCTCGCCGCATGCGGTTACTCTATGTTGGACCGTGTCTGGTTCTCCGCAATGTCCGCAAAGTGTGATTCGATCCCGGACCGTTCAACCCGTAGTCAGTCTCTTTACCGGCTGAGCTACCCGGCCCACATATATAGCTGCATCTGTCAACGAGACAATTGCACATATGGGGGAGAAGGGAAATGTTTACAGAGTTTCTGGGGCAAACATGAAGGAATAGAGCATTTAGAAGATCTGGACGTAAATGGTACAAAGTTGATCCTAGAGAACGGAGAGTGCGAGGTTGTTGTCTGCTACACCGCTATAGGGCTTTGACGATAGTGCATGACTGACTGTCACAATCTCCTTTATTTGGGCCTTACCCATCGCCTGAAATTTTTAAGGCACTTTAAGACACGACGTTTCGGAAACACAGGCAGAACTTAGAAGAAGGCCATCTGGAAAGATCCAGAGTAGCGCAGTATTCGTTTTAAGAGAATCGCCATAAACATTGTAATGAAACGAAGATTTTATAGATAGAAGAGTATTCAGTACACAGGAAATGTAAAGAAGCGGCGTACATGTCACGTTTACGAATTCCTATCAGCCGACCCAGCGCTGAAATTTCTCCCACCTGGTATTCTTTGTTCAGAAACTTTGATCAGGAACGAATTGTCCCAAAAGTACGTCTGATAGTATGAAACTTCACCACGTCTGTACATATGGTGTTACAAACTTAAATGCGTGCGTTATGGTTCTGTGTGTTGCGTCCGTGTTCTATTCATTCCAAGGTCATGGCTTCTTTTATGGTTTGTATGATTTTAATTTGTGGTGTGTTCCTGGCCTTATATTTTGAAACTTGTGGTTATTTTTAATTTTTCTGAACCTTTTCCCTGTTACAATCCGTCGACGTGTTGCGAACTCAGGTGCTTATATAAACTAGTACAGTATTTCTTTGGTACCCAGTGACTAAGAATAACTCAGTCTGATGGGTCCACAGGTTAGTCACATCTCACCCGAAGATGAAAGCAGAGCCGGCTTCCGAAATATCGAATTTTAAGTGTCTTAACAATTTTAGACGATGGACAAAGTTCAAAAAAGGAGATTGTGAAAGTGGACTTGGTTTGGGTTCATCCGGCACAAGATAGGGGTAATTGTGAGACTGTCGATAACACGCTGGTGGCGGTTTGTGTTCCGCAACACGCGGGAAAGTTCTGCTTTTGAGGAACAAGTAAATTCTTACGAAGGTTATCATCCTTCATGGAGTTACTTACTTAGGTTAAGTAAATTGATTCACATGGCAAAATTCCTGACTTATTCGTGAAAAGCCCTTTTCGAATTTCGGCCAAATCTCTCACTTGAACTAAAATTCTCTTATTCGTCCTAAGTTCCTCTGAGCTAGTGCCATGATGGTACCAACAATTTGGAAGAGGACAACTTCATTTCTGAGTGATTATTAACTTGCAATTACGTCATTCGTCCTTATTTGGATTGACTTAGAGGCGACGTCGTTTAATTAGACGTAATAAACATATATGAGAGTCATATGACGGACAATGAAGATATGCACAGTTTCATATTAGGTGCAGTAATAATTCTAATATATCTGTGTTGTTTTTATAAAATCACATTTTAAATTCAAGTAAATTCACGTCAGAATTATAAAACGTGTTAATTGTGCCACATTTTCTTGCGATATCCAGAAAGTTCTACACAAAGTTTTGCAGTCATTTTTACGTTCATCACACTGCATTTTCCGGTAAGTAAATGCGGATTACGTTTCAGCAAGTAATGTTTTAAGGAAAAGTGGACACACATATGTTCTTATTAAAAAAAAAATTCATGACATAAGAGTCTTGACATCTTACGTGTTTTTATTCCGATGTTGAAATGAAATTTTTCTGTCGTCCTCAGATTATTTAATCGACAGGAACGGACTGTGAGAAACTGTAACTGTACCTGCTGTAAAATGGTGTACAAGATTTTAGGCTAAAACAGAGTTTCGATGCTAATTTCAATTATAATTGTAGGTGATGGTACACGCTACATCTAAAGGCTGTTACCATTGAAATAGTCAGATATAGAGAGAGAGAGAG
>Ga0131853_10025520_pt1 | contig 10650 bp, 5 predicted proteins | sample TergutLab28metaG_FD_92764 | JGI IMG/M metagenome (GOLD analysis project Ga0131853, IMG submission 92764) | Labiotermes labralis P1 segment gut microbial communities from Petit-Saut dam, French Guiana - Lab288 P1 (version 2) (version 2) | ecosystem: Host-associated > Arthropoda: Insects >... | reverse complement strand
GTGGACGGGTGGAAGAGGTCCGCGGGGGCGGCGAGCCGGGTGCGGGGCGGGGGGTGCTGGGTGTCTTAAGCCGGCCGGTGTGTAGGGCTCATAACCTTACTACTTTCGTGTGCCGACTGTCTTGAAATCTGGGAACCTCAACATCCTGGAACCCTCAGTTTATGTCCAGTCCTGTAATGGGATTGTTTTACGTTTTTTACCTTTACCTTAATAAAATAATAATTTATCATGTGACTTCCTATAATTCAAGGTCTCACAAGAACGTGATTATCGCGTTATAGCAGAACTGACTGTACTGTACTGTCGGAGGGACCAGGTCACCTGTCATCTCGGAGGCCCAGGCTCACAACTAGACCAATGTGGGATTTGTGGTGGGTAACATGGCACCGAGACAGGCTCTCTTACCCAGTATCAACCTATAAAATCAAACTTACATGTACTGGAATGTATACACAACAGATAAACAAAATCTCCTCCTGCATGTATAGGCAAACCATGGGTGCCATCATCAGGAAGTATGAGATTTTGTGTATATGTCAGGTTTATATTCCAGTGCATGAAAAGTTGGTTTTATATGTTGAATTTTACGCCATGCATGGTACGCGCAGTATTTTCTCCAAGTCGTTTCGCTTTCCCCCTTTCCGTTCACTCCACCAGTTATTCATATTCACCCTTTCAACTATCAACTTCGTGGTGAGAAACCGGCGACAAACCGCTTGCTCCATATATTTAGTGTTGTATTGTTTGAAGGTATATGACTTAGAAATACCTAATCATGTATGTGTGAAGTGCTTCTGTAATTGCAGGAGTATACAATTTTATTTGTCGACCAGCCTCGAGGTCTAGTGCTCAGAGTCTCTGACTACTAATCATGAGGTCCCGGGTTCGATTCCCAGCTATACCGTGGGAATATTCCCTGAAGGGGAGGATTCCCGCGGTGACCATGGTCTGGGTAGGTTGGTAGAATCTAGGCTTAATGATCCTCCTGGCACTACATCCTCCTACATCACCACTCACATCATCGGAACAACGTAACTGCGCCTCATGGGCGTCCCAACCTCGGAAGTCGGTTACTCTCCTGCCATTCCCAGGAGGGAGGACCACGAAGTCCACAAGAACATGTGATGGCAATGGACCAAAAAAAATTCATTTGCTAACAAACCAAAGATTGGGGTACAACAAGTTTGCCATTACAAACATTCGCCGAGACACTTAGCTTAAGTTCTTCAAACCTTGTCTATGAGGGAAATGTCAAGTTTGTGGGTTTTCGTTTGAGTCGGATTTTTCAGACACGCAACATTTTGTTGAGCACAATGGCCACCAGTTATTTAGTACAGTTTATCAAATTTTGTTTCACGATAAATTAAAAAAAAAATTGACTTTCTCCTTCTTTATAACAGTAACATTACAAACTGAACTGTAATTTGTTTTTCGATGTTACGACAGTAGGTGAGAGAACTAGTAGTAGATGAAACGATATTGAAATGTGTGGACTGATTTCAGCTGGCCCACTATAAGATCCAGCGTCGATGGTTGTGAGTAAGGTACTGAATCAGCGGGTTCCTTATCAGGCAACGAATATCTCTTACACTAGTGACTATCAGCTTGTCAGTAACGACTATCATTTCTATATTAAAACCAGCAAGATGCACCAATGTATAAAATTTATTTCGTGTTGGAATGACACTCCACATGTTTCGGACGGTCTTTCCGGCCATCATCAGGAGTTCAAGACTGTACATACAGCAACAGGCATTTGTCAAACAGATATTGCTCTCTGCTTGCTAGTGGGTACCCGATAGCAAGCAGACGGCAGTATCTGTTTGACAAATGCCTGTTGCTGTATGTACAGTCTTGGGCTCCTGACGATGGCCGGAAAGACCGTCCGAAACATGTGGAGTGTCATTCGAAAACAAAATAAATTTGATACATTGGTGTATCTTGTTGGTTTTACGATAGAAGTTATATCACGACGCGCGGCCCTTTTGAATGTCAAATTTAACGACCATCAGTTGTGACTGTTCAAAACTGTTGGTAGACTTATACCGAAAACTGCACAGTAGAATTCGTATTGTTATCTGGCCTCTGGAAAGGGTTCTTTTGGTTTAAGAAACATAAATCAAAGCCAGTACATCGGAATGTGTGTTTACTTTTCTGTCCCCATAGAACAGTACATTACGTGTAAACTCTTCCTCGGTTTTACGTACTTACCCAGAGGCGCCCAAGATTGTGGATTCACATCCTGTGTAAATAAGCGAGGCTGACGTCGGCTGTCCAGATTCTTAGTCACAACTACAAACGCCCCCGCCCTGTTGGTCGCTGTAATTGGTCTCTCTTGTTACAGCCGCTTTCCAGCATGTGCGAGAGAACATCGAGGACCTGAACGGCAGGGTCGGAGCCAACGACACAGATCTCATTTTTCTGAAAGGTCTCATGGACAGCCCCATCATGAGATCACTAGTTAAGGTAAGTTTACATATATGTATGTGTGTGTGTGTGTGTGTGTGTGTGTGTGCCGGGTAGCTCAGTCGGTATAGCGACTGACTACGGGCTGGACGGTCCAGGATCGAATGCCGGTGGGGACGAGACTTTTCCGCCGTCCAGACCGGCCCTGGGGCCCACCCAGTCCCCTGTCAAATGGGTACCGGGTCTTTCCCGGGGGTAAAGTGCGGCCGGGGCGTGCTGCTGACCACTCACCCCCTTCTAGTGCCGCGGTCATGGAAGAGTAGAGCTATACCTCTACCCACCCTTTGTGCCACACCGGGCCTGTAACGGGATCACTTTACCTTGTGTGTGTGTGTGTGTGTGTGTATATGGAGCTTCCAGTAGGCTTATATCATATCGCAGTCTTGTATTTCTAGCAGTGCTTCCTGAAAGGATGGGGAAATGTTTCTTTTAATGAAGCGGTCAGTTGCGCACGTTATGTTGGATCAGTGACAGATAAATAAATGTTCTCACGAATTACAAACACCCTTTTGATCAGGACTGCGTACCCGTGAAGTGACGGTCAGGATATAACCAACATTTGTAAACACGTTCTGATGTATGTACACGAAACGTGGGCATTAACACAGCCAAATGATATACAACTGTGTACCTTTGAAAGGGAAATATCACGTAAAGTGTATGATCCAGTGCAAGATAGAGAATGGAAAGCAAAATACAATCAAGAACTGTATCAGCTTTACAGGTTCCGTCCTGATCCTGCTCGCGAGCTGTCAGCAAACTTGTATGACATATACCAATGCTGTGTGTACAGTGAAAAACTCCTGATGATGTACAGAGGAACTGTCCGAAACATGTAGAGTTTTATTCCAAAAATAAATTTGAGAAATTATTGCATCCAGTTGGTTACATTATATGTATGATGGTTCAGGCTACATAAATATTTGAATATATATATATATATGTATATATATATATATATATATGAATTACAATTAATATTGGATTGCGCCAAGGCCTTGGTTGGGGATAATCTCTGTTCTTGTTAGGTCTTGTTCTGTCTAAAGTCTGTGTATTTACATTTTATATATACGCACATTCCGTTATAACAAAGAAGCAGTAAAGTAATAAATACAGCATGTAGCAGAACGTCACGGAATTAAGGATTCATAGCCATCTGGTACGCACTGATGACCAAATGTTGCTTATCACAGCAGTAGTAATTGACACAGAGCATTACAGGACTGAATCGGCTGTAGTGTTGTTTGATGCAAACATTTCAGGAACAAAAACTGAGAGGGACATAGAAGGAAAACATTGGCAATGAATGAAATTAGAAAGTTCATGTTTTTTGAACAGATGTCTAAAATTAAATATCTGTCGAATAGTGAAGTCTAAATGACGATGCAGAAGGAAGACTAAATGAAAGAAAGAAGGAAAGTTACTGACGTGAAATGCGATGGTGCGTTTTAGTTACAACCACACAGTACAGACTATTTCTCTTACTGTCGCAGTGAGCAATGCAGCTTGTTCACGTAAAAAGCTTGCGTCCGTCCGAATATCAGAACACCAGTACAGCTTTCAGCACTGCGTGTCACATTGTGGGGGATCTGTGAACGGACACTTCTCCCAACGAAGAAATCTAATACTACAGAATTCATGAATAAGTAATGTTGTTCCCTTAAGAGAAATGTGGAGTGTGTGTCAGTTGTGCCTGCTTATATTAAACTACATTTTACAGAACACCTTCTAGGGAAATGTTTCAGAAAGTAGACACATAGAAATTATTGCATTTTCTGTTGACAGAGTAGTGAATTCGGTTCGGTTACGCCTTACTGAAAGTGTTCGGCTAGACGTTTTGATTTCAAAAGAACCGGGATGGTGTAGTCGATGTGTAACTGTAACTGCAACTGAACGAGCAAGGAAACATGTTTCGATTTCTGGCAGGTGCTACAGGTATTTTTCTTTCTGGAAACGGCAGGCCGACACTGAATCCCAGCTAACCTATTCCATGGGCTCTGATAATACTTTCCAGGGCAAGAAGCGGACGAAGCGTGAAACTGACGACTTACCTCGGCCTAATGCCGAGGTTAGAAACAGTGGAACTACCTTACTTTCCAAAACACACTACAAAATGAAAACCAGATTCGTTGCTATAACCTACATTATGTTCTGAGTTTGCCTCATTGGAAACCAGACAAGACGGGTCGCCCCTGACAAAGAAACAGGTAGAACTGCTTGATGCAACGGATAACCCTGTTTCCTGCCACCTGACGTTCACCGTACATGTCCGTGCCTTACAGAATTTCACTGTCCTGAGGAAACGCCAATTAAACAGGTAAAGAGGTATCTAGTCTTAAAAGAGGTCGTCGTAGAGTATACAGAATATCGTCTAATTAGATATAAAAATATATAAGATGCATGGGAGGGGGGAAGGGAAATAACACGTGTTGTTTACACCTGATAAAGTTTGTTTCTTTCTTTGTTTTTTTTTTCTTCACTCTATTCGTTACTCTTTCTCCAAAACTTTATCTTTGTTGTTGTTTATAAAACTACCAATACATTGTTCTTATTCTTATGTCTGGGCACGTGACATATACACAATCAAACAGACCGATGGATATCGTAAATGAAACAATTAGATTTTTGTACTGAATAACAGGAGGTACTCCTTAACTACAAAACGTTATTCTAATGTAGTAACAGCCTGCATTCCCTTAAGAACGTTTTAAGCTGAATAATAGTGAGAAATCGCTTTAAACGTAAACAAGTCCACTACCAACAAACTGCGCAACTCCCGAATGTGAAAGCACACCTATATGTTTCGGCTACTGTCCATAGCCATCTTCAGGGATTATCGATACTGAAAGCTGTATTGTACACAGGGCGCAAATTGTAAATGATAAATGTATAATACCATTACGCCCTTAAAACATCGATGTATGCTGTTGTATTAAGATTGTGTCCAAATTTGTATAACACGGGACAGTTATAAAAATCTGCTGCATCCAAACATTTTGAAATAGTTAATCTGTTTCAGTTTAATCGAATGGTAAATCCTATATGTTGGCACTATGTATAGACCGTGAACGATCATTGGGAGTACAGAATGATCATTTTGAAAACTGTCATTCACGCGTGGTTAATTTGCGGCTCATCATCGATACACACACACACACACACACACACACACACCGCATGTGAGAGAGAGACCCTCGTTATGTGTTATCCACTGAACTGTGAAGTTGGTTCGTAGACCTAATTAGAAGGATAATATTAAAACGAGTTTTAGAAAAATAACAGTAAGATGTTAGATCTTTGGCCGGATTCACGTGGATGATGGGGTCCAGTGACTTGTGAAGACGGTATTGAACCAGTGGGCTGTAACGATTGGACCAGCTACCAGCTTCGCAACGGCAACTGCACCTTGCACTTAGTTACATGAACATCGCAATCGACGACCCGAGGTGGACAGTAGTACGACGATGTAAGAAATATTTCAGTTGAATATGGTGTTAACAATTCGTATTCATAACTTCCACGACAAGTCTCGCTAATATTTAACGTCTGCCGTCAGGGTCCAGTGGCACCATGTTGTACCAACATTGGCGTTTCTCTGTTAGTCACACCTGTTCTGGAGATGGCATAACACAATTCCTAATTTGTCTGCATTAGAAAGTTCACAAAAAATTTCCAGTTTCATGATAACAGATTTGTCGCTTTGGGGCTTTCTTCAACAGTGATGATCATATATCCCACCTCTCGCTGCTGTTTGGACATTAGACGAACACGCGCCTCGTTTAAATTCCACTCCGTGACTTTTAAATCCTCACAGGAAGATGCTAGATCCTCCCTCTTCAGGTCATGCTCGCTTACCGCACATTCTTTCGTTTGGACAGCGGTGAAACCAATTTCCCATCTTTGTTACGTGCCGAGAGAAAGCGTATGCACGCATGCGTCTTTACTTCGTAGTATGGCAGTGTTTTGCTATTCCATTAAACCGTGATAAGGACGAGTACCGTCATTCAACCTACTTCTGTGCCAGACATGGCGTTTTATTTCAAATCAATACAAAGCCTGTTTTCTGAAAGAATAGTTGATTCACGGGCCTAGTGCATTTTGGGACTAATTTGGCAATTACAGACACTCAGTTTCGTGAACCATGTTACAAGCACGCTCAGTGTCATTATGACATGGCGCATCTCACGTCGCGGATGAAGAAGGTGGCTTCTAGAATCGGAGGGTAGCAGCGAGCATGTTGATTCGGCAACAGGAGACGGCTGCCAAAGAGGGGTCTTAGGGCTCTTTGTTCGGGCAAGAAACTAAACGCCTTGAAGACCTAGCAATTTAACAAAATGAAGATTCAAGCCTTCTGAGATGTGTCGCCTTGTATATTTTTACACGGCAACACATACCAGAAGGCTTGGATCTCCATAAACACCACTGCTAAACTTCGAGAACCACACGTTTGAAACCTGGGATTTGAGCGTATCCTTGCACACGAACAAAATAAGGGAAATATACACAGATATTACTGGGGGTGATAAAATAAATAAAAAAACTTGGGGTTAGCTGATTCAGAACATAACTCAGTTGTGGACTGATGTGAAGAAGGTAATGAACCTTCGGGATAGTATGAGGCGAGGAATTTCTTGGCCACCCGAGCGATTGTTAGCTTCTCAAGAGGGGACACTGTCGTGTTGAGTGAAGATGAAATGCTTGGACGTGTAGCACGCACTGGAAGAATAGAAATGCAAAAACGTTCTTCGAAAAACCCACATGATATCATTTTGGAGATGTAGACGCGATGGGAATGTAACAGTAAAATGGGTACCAGAAACACAATAGATTTATGTGGATGTGACTTGGGTTCTTGGCTCAAGATAGGATCCATCTGTGGGCTCTTGTGAATAAATTGATGACAACTTCCATTTTCTTGAGAGAAGTGAATTTATTGACTGGTCGAGTGACTGTGTGCTTCTAAAAAATGCATTAATTAATTAGTGAATTACATGGTGCATTGTCTGCCCTGCAAATACGTTTGTTGTACAGTCAATAAATTTCCTGTTGTGCACTCATTTACCAGTTTCACAGAACAGTGTCACGTGACACTGTCCGGAGAGAGAGTACACCAGTTAACACTCCTGCATGTCTCGGAATCTGGGTCTGGAAACTTGTTACAATGACTGTGTTATTTTGTCTTATACAGGGACATGATGGGATAGACGCTACATACAAGAGACGCCACGTAGTTTTACTTTAAAATGCGTCACACATGATCGTCCTGACGTTCGATAACATGTGTTTGTACGTTAATACATAATCCAAGAACGGAGGTACGCCTGGAACTCGGAAGTTGTCACCTTTCTTGACGTATTCTGACCAAAATGTTCTTTTCAGATACACAAACACACACACGCGTAGGTTAAAATGGAAGCTGTGTTAGAATGTCTTTTATCTCCGTTTCTTTTCTTAATCGTGTGCTGTAGTAACGACTTGGAAGGCTTAGAAGAATCAGTAAATGCAAATCATGTTTTCATTCAACGCTTTTTTTTTCTTATATCAAGGTGGACGTCAAGGGCACCGAGTTTGTTTTCGGCGTTGACAGCATTGAACACTCGTAACTACTGAAGTGAATGTCCAAAGTGTTTTAAAAAACTGCGGTGTAGCAGTAGCCTAAATTCTTATTTACATTTTTTGCACGTCGGCTTTCATCTCTGTCCTTGTGGTCTCAGCACACCCCTTTAGCAGCTTCTGTTTATACCTTCCAACTATTCATAACAATCACTTACGTCTTCTCTCTTCCTTCCTTTGTTTAATAATTCTTGCTTCGTTTTTCCCTTTAATGATAAATCGTATTTCTGCTACTAATTCTCCTGACAAAGAAGATGCAGAAACTTTCGGAATGCGGAAGTGCGTTTGTCCCTGTCAGATAACGATTCCTCTACTTTTTGATTAAAATAATAGGGGGTAACATTAAAAGAGCCCCTGAAGCCTTGAAGTTTGGACTGTGAAATTGATTAATCTCGCTTGTGTTAGGGCTGTCACGAACAAATTATTGGACCTCATTTTCTTACTGGCTGATCGGTGTTATTTTGCCAATAAGACCTTTCCTGGTCAATTGACTGCATTACTGCCAGTTCAGTAGTGCGAATTTTTTCTTCCCAGAGATTTGTATTACATTGATCCCTTGAGTGGTGTAAGAATTGTTCAATAGACCGAAGCACAATTGAAGCTACGCTTTTCTCATTACCGTGTCAGGCGTATTGAATGATATTGTTGTAAAAACGTTGAAAACCCCAATGGGCAGTATTAGCAAAGCAACAGTTTTTTTTTATCAAACCGAGTAAGAATAAAGCGTCTAATTTCTAGTGGTTCCGTTTTCTTTTAGATCAGCTGAATTGTTTTGAACGTATTCAAAGCAATGTTACCAGCACAATAATTGAAATATTTGGAAGGAAAAGGGATAAGTGGCAAGGATTTCCGAGTAGAAATCATAAAGCCTGCTGTCCTGCTTTCTAGTAAAAGGTAAAAAGTAAAGCAATCCCATTACAGGCCTGGACAGGCCTTTAGGGTTCCAGGAGGTTGAGACTCCCAGATTTCAATACATTCGGCACATGAAGGTGGCAAGGTTGTCAGTCCTAGGCACTGGCCGCCTTTACCCCCCAGGAAGTATTCCTGGTACTCATTTCTGTTAAAGGTTGAGTCAACCCCAGGGCCATAGTGCGACAGGAAGGATTATGTCAATGAAAAATTCCAATGACATCGGGAATCGACCCCGCGACCTTCCGACTTGTAGCGCATTGCCTCAACCAACTGCGCCACCGCGTACTCCCCCGCTCTCTAGCATTCCTGTTATACTTATTATTATTATTATTTCTTTCACTATGTTTTTGAAGAACTTATTATACTGTTGTTAATATCATCTGACGGCATCGATAAAGACACTGTTGTGTCGTCTGACGGCATCAGCACCAAGACATTGTTGTCAGTGTCGTATGATTCTTACTTCCTATGATGCAGACGTTGCTTTCCGTTTGCTGTGCATTATCTTACTTTGATTGTGTGGGTTGGTTGGTATAATTTTTTACCGTGGTTCTGTGAATTCAAACTACGTTAAGTTGCTGGTCCGAGTTAATGCTGAGTTTTTGAGGTGGTTAGGTTAATAGCACTTTAGTAATTCCATGGGATAGAGTTCTGATTGAGAAGCTCAAATTTTACCCTTTGATTTGTGCATGAGCTCAGCTTGGTTACTCGCCCAGTGGTTGGAATGTTGATTGTTCTGTGGAAGTAGGAAGACGTTGGGATTTAAGAGACAGAATAGAACTCATACCCGCTCATTCTGTAGCGCGCTGACATGTTGTTCGCGACACAGTATTATGTTGCCCGTGGAGAAATTTGAGAGAATGAAAGGTCTTTTAACCTTCTCCCTCGCATAGCCTAGATAAAAGGCCGAAATAACTTTCAAAACTTCTGATCTGTTTGTTTGTGGAGACATACTTGACATTACTACCTCATTTTGTACAACTGCACTACAAGTTGCCACACGCTAGCCTATTATTTCCCTTCACTGTCAGCTTATTTTATTGCACTTAATGTATAGAGAAATACACTGGTGAAATTATGCATATAATTACAGTATACTTAGTCTTCATTATGTGCTTTAAACTTTATGTTGCCCTCGCGCAGACCGGATCTTGCCGAAGTTGCCCGCACTACGATGAAGGTCTGGTGTAACACGAGCCTGGAGAAAAATACGTAGTCGTAGTTTTAACATGACACTATATACTACTGGGGAACTAAGAGCAAGGGAGATGAATTGGGCGGGACGTACAGCACGCATGAGATGAGGGGTAGTTACCTACAATAATTTTAATATGAAAATCTGGAGGGAAGCAATCGCGCGGGAACCCTATGGTAGATAAAATGATAGTATCAAACCTACAGTTAAAACTAATTGTGTGTGTGTGTGTGTGTGAGAGAGAGAGAGAGAGAGAGAGAAACCATAAGGTCCATTGCCTTATTCGTGCGAACAACGTGTGGATTTTCTCGAGTAGTTCAACGACTGTGACCGCCTCTGTTGTCTAGTGGTCAGAGTTTCTGGCTACAGATACAGAGGTCCCGGGTTCGATCCCCGGCGCTACCAGATTTTATGAGTAGTAGTGGGTCTGGAACGGGGTCCACTCAGCCTCGTGAGGTCAATTG
>Ga0131853_10025517_pt1 | contig 10651 bp, 8 predicted proteins | sample TergutLab28metaG_FD_92764 | JGI IMG/M metagenome (GOLD analysis project Ga0131853, IMG submission 92764) | Labiotermes labralis P1 segment gut microbial communities from Petit-Saut dam, French Guiana - Lab288 P1 (version 2) (version 2) | ecosystem: Host-associated > Arthropoda: Insects >... | reverse complement strand
CTGAGAAGATAAGGAATATCCAGCACCTGCAAGACAGGATCACATCAGCCATTGAAACTGTAACACGAGACATGATTCAGAAAAGTGGCAGGAGATAGAATTTCGTTTGGACGTCTCCAGAGCAACAAACGGTGCACATATTGAAATGTAGTAAGATGAGTCTAAAACTTTAAACTTTTCTGAACATTTTAAGTTGCCAAACGTGTAAATCCGTCTAGTACTTTTTAAGTTATAGTGGTTTCAAATCCCGTCCATCTTTTTCGATGATCCTGTAGATTACGTTGGTTTGGGCGTGTACAGAGAATGGAAGGAAATAGAATTCCCAAACGGGTATTATACATGAATTTGGGAACAAGATTAAGAGGTAGACCAAGAAATAGATGGCAAGATGAGGTAAGAGAGGATGGAAGAATAGTTGGTGGAGAAGGATGACAGGCAAAAGTACATAACAGAGAGGAATGGAAGAAGCTCCTGAGAACGGCAAGGAATAAATCGCATTTTGAACATGCCAGCGGAATGAATGAATTCTCATGAAGTCCATTTGTGTGGTGAATGTATATACAGTCTGTAATAAATATGGACTTCATTAAATGGATGTATAAATGTTATATCATGGATATGTCAAGTACATTTATATAATATTTATTTATTAAAATAATCAGAGGAGTATTCGGTTGGTATGTGTCCTTCAGCTGCTGGTTCATTGGGATCAGAGTCCCATTCTGTGTTGTCTGGAGACTCTCCAGTATCTATTGGGTATACCAGAGGACCACCTTAGGATCTTTGTAAACCATTGTGATAACTTGATGGGGTGAATTAATTCCAGATCCCACAAGATAATATCACAGAATCACTACACATACTGGATGTTATCGATGCCACAATCTGTGGTTGTGAGACTATTTTCCTTAATTGCTAAAGTATTAGAATTTCTTGAGCATCAGTTTCTAGATTAAAGGGGTTACACTGTCCTGTTATTATTATTATTATCATCATCATCATCAAATTTCTCACTTCTCTGCTTTGGCTGGGAAATATTCGCCTATCCTGGGATGCAGTAATCAACAGGATTACGCTCGGTGGTCTTATTTGTAGTTTAAAAAGTTTCTTACAATTGAACATGTGCCAAGAATTACAGATTTTTGCAGTCGTATATATGTATTGGGGTGCAAGTTAAGTGTTGTTAGACTTTGTGATAGCGACTGTGGAATTACTCCAGTAGATGGTATTACTATTGGGATCACTTGTGCTGCCTTTTGCTTCCACATAGCACATATTGCATTCGCCAGTTCTTGGTATTTGTTTTGTTCGTCAGTTATTGTTTTGGCGAGATTATGTGTATTTGGGACAGCTGTGTGTATCCAAAAAGGTGTTCTTTGTTTTCTTATTCATAAAAGTTATGTCAGGTCGATTAAAAGGCACTGTTTTGTCTGTAAGTGTGCTGCGATTCCAGTACAGCTTGAAATTTTCATTCTCCAGTACACTGGCTGGTGTGTACTTAATAATATGGACTTTTATCGTCAATCAATTTGGCTGCTTCTGCCAGTTTCTGATGGATAATTTTGGCTAGTCCATCATGTCTTTTTACATACTTGGTAGGTGTTCGTTGCTCACATGCTGCAGTATTATTATTATTATTATTATAAGCTACAGGAATACTATTGTATCTGAACTTGCATCGCTGTTCTGCAATCTTACAATTCCACGTGATTGCAGGCAATGCGGCCCTTACCCGTATGCCAGTTTACCATAAGTCGGATTCCATGCATTTTACGCCGTTGTTGCAGGTAATATTATGTCTTTCCTAAACGCATTTAAAGGCAATGGAAATGTTCTCATTAAGGCTGCAGATACAAATCATGTCTAACGCGCACATTCATTGCACATTGAAACTTTGCGAGTGAGGTGACGGGCAGTAACAAATGACAGCTGTCAGATAAAATAATGTCCCTGTATTAGCCCTGACCCTTTTCCACATGGGCAGTACACATTTCCTCCATGTGTAACTTTTACATTACATTGGTATTAGGTGAGATCTTCACATGATAAAGCTGTGAATTGAATGGCAATTATCTGCAGTGAATAATGTGACTGCTCCATGGTACGGTTTACATTTACACAAGAGGCAGGCAGTAGTGATCTTCATATAAGTGAGAGTGGTGTAATTTCACCTACTAGAGCACCTAGTTCAGCTGGTGATATGATGTTGGCTGTCATGCAGCGTTAGAGGATGCTGATGAATTCATTTCAGAGGCGGAGAGGAACCCAGTTATCTGGGACACGCTGCGTACGAAAGTAAAAAGAAACAGGAGTGCGACTGGTGGATAGAAAAGAAATTCACTAACATGGAAAAAGAAATTTCATAATTTTTGTAATGTTAAAATACTTTATAGTTCTAAATATTGTATTCTTGAATATTTTCAGGACGTGGCTATGATTTCATTTGACAAAACATAGAATAATCGTGTATATTCCAACAGATTTTTGGCCCTAAACACTTTTGTAACATCAGCATATTGAAATGTTGCAATTCATAGTGACCTTAAAATTGCCACAAGTTGTCTAGGTAATAAAACCATGTAAGGAAGTAGACTCCAGTTGAAATGTGATGGCACACGGTGATGCACAGGAAGGGAAGTGAAGGGGAAACTGGCGAATGCAGTGGGTAGCCAGTACCCTTCACACTACCTCGGAACATGGTGTATCCAGCATTACTACCGCTGATGCGCACACCTCGTCTTCCAGTAGTCGACTGAACTGACGCCCCTGGCCGATTTAAACGGACTTGTCCGTTTCGCCGAGAGACGAAATCTGGTTTCTGCGCGTGTGCCATCACATTTCAAATGCATTCTAACGGCCTTTCCTTCTGTAACAGCCAATTGGTATTTCTGTCAGTAGGTCTATGATATATGAGTCACTACAGTGAAGAAACACGCACATTTGTTGATGTAAGGCGTAAGAACAATAAATGAAAAAACTTTGATGCGTTCCAACAGTTTCAAAATGTGTCTGATGCATAACACTTGTGTTGCTGGGAACAGATTGATTGAATTACATTTGGATTTGAGACCTCACTTTCCCGATGCAACTAGGCCTTAACTGACAGGCCCTTTGTGCCCCATATCAATTTATGGGAGCCCTGTTACTTTGCTGTAGCTCCAAATGGCCCCCAGAAGTATACTCTTGATGTCCTCTGGCTCCAAGAAGAAGGAGCCCAGATACGCATCTCTGAGTGAAGCCAAAGCTTCACACTCACAAAGAATGTGGGCAGAGGTTTCTTCCTCTGCTCCACACCTCCTACATAATGGACTGTCTGACAGCCCTATTGGGTGAAGGTCTCCTGAGGGTATTATGTCCAGTGAGAAGGCCAGTATTGTGTGTTGCTGGGAAAATGGAGCTGCTGTCCACAGTACACGTACAAATTAGCGAATCCAGACTGAAGCACCAAAGATGAACAAATGTCATATCTGGGAGATGTGCCACAAGAATGAACAGTTTCACCTTGCCACGTGCCTTTTAAACGGATCAAAAGCCAGAGTAGGATTATTTGTCAAACGAAGACAAAAATCCTCCTTAAGGCACTCAGACCTGGCAACTGAAGGCACATGTTGACACTAATGAAGATTTTTTTCATTCAAGTGTTTAACCCTTATCCTGCTAACGTGGAGAATATTCGCATCACTCCTCAATGGACACACTACCTGCTAACCGGTTCTGACAGCCATCCTGCAACCACGGCACAATACCAACACGTGGCAAAACGCTACTCAGTCATCAGCTCCTGAAGATGGGCACATGGTTGCCCGAAACATGTTCAGCAACTTGAGAAGGAGAAAATAAATGATAACACAAAAGTGACATCCAGTTGGTTTTTTCATCCACACCAGATGTACAATTCTGAGTGAAGCCAAAGCCTCACATTTGCAGAGAATGTGGGCAGAGGTTTCACCCTCCACTCATCACCATCTGTATAAGGGACTATAAATTAGCCCCATCAAGTGAAGATATCTTCTCTGGGTATTATGGCCAGCAAGAAGGCCGATCATAATCCTGGACTGTGTCCTATTGAAGGACAAAATCTGGTCTTTGCACTCAGAATAAGGGCCCGAAATTAATTCTTGAGCCCGTCTCTGAGTACTACCAAGACCTCGCCACACTGCCAAACGCTGGTTGTCCAACCAGCGTTTTAAATCACGAGGTAAGATCGATGTATAATAATTCAACAGATGGCAAACATAACTTATTCCTCATATGGATTGGTTCAAAGCATTCTGAAAGAAGATGTGTTAAAGTAAGGTCTGTGCAGAATGGCCCTGCTCACTTCTCCCATGCAGTGCTACACGTTTGGGTGAAGAACCAAATTCCCCACCATCCCCTCAGACACCATTCATTATATCTCAATCCTTACAACATCACGCTCTGCCTGAGAGTCAAGATGGGGGTCAAAAGTAATCCTTTTGTCTCCGTAACAGAAATTCAACAGAACAGACAACAGCTCTCACAGCCAATCCCAAAAATAACTTTCCATTCTTATAATAAAACAAACTAGATGCATTAATTTCTCAAATTTATTTTTGGAATTCCTCTGTCCATCATCAGGAGTTTTTCACTGTACACACAGCAATGGTATATGTCATACTGGTTTGCTGACAGCTTGCTAGCAGGAACCGTCCTGATCCTGCTCGCCAGCTGTCAGCAAACCTGTTATGACATATACCATTGCTGTGTGTACAGTGAAAAACTCATGATGATGGACAGAGGAACTGTCCGAAACATGTAGTGTTTTATTCGAAAAATAAATTTGAGAAACTAGTGCATCTAGTTGGTTTTATTATAAGAATTTATCACAATGCACGGTCACCTGAATGTCAAATTCATAACTTTCCAGTAGCGATTATCATTGTGGCAGGACCACTGAGAGACAGTGCTTGAAATTTCACTAGATTATGTTTCATACATATCCTTTTTACCGCTAATTATTCTCGACTTACAGGAAATTTTTTATCCTCCCATATATATCAGAAGGGGCACGCAGTGGCACAGTTGGTTGAGGCACTGTGCTACAAGCCGGAAGGTCGTGGCTTCAATTCCCGATGGCGTCACTGGAACTTTTCATTGTCACGATCCTTCTGGCCACACTGTGGACCTAAGGTCGATTCAGCCTCTAACAGAAATGAGTACCAGGAATATTTCCTGGGGTTAAAGGCGGCCGGTGCATAGGGCTGACAACCTTACCACCTTTCATGTGCTGACTGTCTTGAAATCTGGGAGCCTCAATCTGCTGGAGCCCTCAAGGCCTGTCCAGGCCTGTAATGGGACTGCTTTACCTTTTATGTGTATCACAACGTTCATACCACATTATACATCTGATGTGTGGTTGACCGTGCATCGTAATTCAGTATGAAAAAAAAACCAACTAGATGTCACTTTGTGTTATCCTTTATTTCTCCTTTACAAGTTGCTCAACATGTTTCGGGCAACCATGTGCCCATCTTCAGGAGCTGACGACTGTGTGGTGGTATCGCCACGTGTTGTCAGAACCGGTTAGCTGGTAGTGTGTCCATTGAGGAGTTCGTTGTGCTACGAACTCCTCAATGGACACACTACCTGTTAACCGGTTCTGACAGCCTTCCTGCAGCCAACGCACAACACCAACACGTGGCGATAACACCACACAGTCGTCAGCTCCTGAAGATGGGCACATGGTTGCCCGAGACATGTTGAGCAACTTGTAAAGGAGAAATAAAGGATAACACAAAGTGACATCTAGTTGGTTTCTTTTCCATAGCACATTATACATGACCTCACCATCTGAATATGGCACATTGCATCCCAAGTAGTTGAATTCTTTCATTTGTTAAGTCAATTTATTGTCAGTAATTATGTTTTTTTTAAATTCCACATTTTAACAGCTGAAACCTTAAAATAATAAGATTATGGTGTGTAAAGAAAACGCACCACACGAACTGCCGACATGTCCGGACATACATCTGAATATCTCGAACCCCAGCCAATCCTTAACGTTACTTGGAAAGTTCTTCACATGGTTGACTGGATGTGTGGAAGTGACAATTATTTTTTTTTGGTTCTACTCTGAATATAAAACGCACAGGTTTCCCATTTGTCCGATTTTTCCCTTGTACCCTCTCATTTTTAGAAAGAAGACCTGACAACTTCTTTAGGGATGACCACGTGTCCCTCTTATTTATTTTGGAGATTTTTCATTTGCATCATTGCAATTATGCAATTTGTCCATATTCTACATTGACAGTTTAGCAAGGTTATTATTTGTTATCTCCAATTTTGTAACGTGTGCTGGTGGAAATCAATCGGGCATCTGCTCGGTAAAGTGGCATATTTGCACAATTGTTGCAGTTGAGTGGCGAGAAACAGCAAGTTTGGTGACAAGACAAGCCTTTGATTGTGTGTGATAAACAGTTTTGTCTTCCTAACACCATTTAATACTGCTTTGTAGGTGCACAACTTGATTTTTGGATCCACTTAGTGTTTGATCAAAATACTGTAGCCGACATTTTTAATATTTGTTTCTTAGGATTGCTGGCATCAGTTACGGACGGTTCATGGCTGTACGTTTTGGGTTTAATATGTTAACATATGTTCAGAACCATTGGTGATAGGACAGAAGAGATTTAAACGGCGAAACTGTTGGGAGCTGATAATGTACGCTAGCAATCCAGTGCGAATTCATTCGCATACGAGTGTGGTATAAGTGGGAGTACAGAGAAGTGATTGTGTCAGTTTCCTAGAAATGATCTAGTTGTTTTATTGGATATAGCGCTCCGTTATTTTATATCAACAATAAATTGAGTAAATAAAACATCAAGCGAAAAAGAATTAATTAAAACTATATGTGATTCGGTGAACCACACCCGTTTCCCGAAAGAGGATCACCTACCAGACTGAGCGTGTCGGGACAACAAAGTTACAAAGGGTGATCGTATATGATGAATGCACATTTACAGAATGTTCTTATGTAATCATATTTTAAGCACCTGTGTACTTATTAATGTCAGCTCGTCTGTGGTAGATCTGATTTTTAAAATGTCTCCCCCCCCAAATGTCCCAGGGTTTTTAGTAGACATTTCTGAGAATGTCTCATTTTTCCTTAAGGGCAATATGGAAACCCTGACCATGCAGAATGTACCAAATGAAAGATTGCACTTTACATTGGGTACGCCCACTGTCTTACTTCATTTTTTTGTTAAAATGCAATTAGCTGAGTAAACTAAGGCTACCCTCTCATTTATTTCACCAACACATGCACCTGTGTTTCACACAACGTTAGTGTTAATACATTAATTGTTAAAATGGATAAAACACTAAAATTATTGGCTCTCCAACATGTTTCGGTTTTTCATAAAACCATCCTCAGGGAGCTATTCGTGCTCTAATGGAACACGGATGAGCTGTTGGGAAAACTTATACATGCAAACCTTCCACAACCACGGAATGCTAATCACGGAACAGCAGATCAATGAATTCAACCCCCTCTTACAACACAGTACATGAATCAGGAATTATACCACGCATGTCACGCACGGACAGAAGAAGTCAACACAAGCAAAATGAGTAACATGAAATCCAAGCCCATCACAAATAAAATATGGTAAGAAAACACACAAACTATTCCAGTATGCTTAATTATTTGTGTACAATTGATTTAACATAGGCAATGATTAATGAAATAGCTATAAGATGATGACTAATAGGTTATGATTGGTTACAGACATGCTGCCAGCATACTTTGAGAATAACAATGGACAACAAGTAACTTTAGCAGGCACGAATAGCTCCCTGAGGATGGTTTTATGGAAAACCGAAACATGTTGGAGAGCCAATAATTTTAGTGTTTTATCCATTTTAACAATTAATGTACTAACACTAGCACTGTGTGAATCACAGGTGCACGTGTTGGTGAAATGAATGTGAATTAAGCAATATGCACGGTGCAACAGTGAAAATAATGCTACCCTCTTTTCAAAGCTATCCACACAACAGTAAACTCGGTTAAGCTGTATGAACACTTTGCCCTCCCTCTCAGATTTTTTACGACATCTCTGTGTTAACTCCACGCAGCAGAATCCTCAGCTAGTTGAGAAACTTCCCCAATTTTATAGAACTCGAAGGTCCGTTACCTCGTACACAAGAGCCCGCCACCCGTACCTATGAGGCCAGATCAATACAGCTCGTACCCCCCCCCCCCATCCCACTTCTTGACAATTCATTTTAATATTTTCCTCCCATCTACACGCAGGTCTTCCAAGTTGTCTCTTCCCCTCAGTCCCCACCAAGATGCTGTATGCACCTTGCCTGTTTCTAAACAAAAACACTGTTACTTCATTCACCACAGACCCAAGAGTTAAAATGTCCTATTCTGTGTGTCTGACAGAACTAAAACAAAATTAAGCTCAGTATCTGTTTGACGTTCTGGGGACCGTGCATCGTGATATATTCTTATAATAACAGCCAATGAGATGCGCTGTTTCTCAAAATTCATTTTGATAAAGAACTCTATGTGTTTCGGACAGATCTACTGTCCATCATCAGGAATATCTCAACCCTGTATACACAGCAATAGGTATTTGTCATGCTAGTTATGTTGACTGTCTGCTAGCGAGGTCAGGACCTAGCAGAGAGCCAACATAACTAGCATGACAAATACCTGTTGCTATGTATACAGTGTTGAGACCCCTGGTGATGGACAGTAGATCTGTCCGAAACATGTAGAGTTCTTTACCGAAATAAATTTGAGAAATAGCACATCTCGTTGACTTTTATTATAAAGAACAGCCTAGCATCTCGTAAAGAGTTATGTTGTTCTCATCGATGCTTGTATGTTTATTGGAAATGTGTGGCTCGCTATGCTACTAAACAAGCATGAATCGTCACCTTGGGATTTTTAACATATAGCGCTCTGCTACCATGCATCGCATGTACCTTCACAATGTACTGATGCTTTCCCTTTACTTTGAAAATGCCATTTGAAAGTGGATATAGAAAATACAGACCAATAGCAACTGAAGAACACTGTGCTTGTAAAATTCCCACAAAATTCATCAGCCTTGCGAACTCCGCTCCTCTGGCTTGTGCTGCAACACATGTTCGATTTTTTACTGACATTTCTGGACAGCGTGTCGGTCCAGTCTTGAATGTTCAAGACGTCCAGCAGTTTGTCATATTTTAAGCTGATGCCTGTGGGCAATAGGGGTTTCTTTGTGCTTACTATTTTATTGTTTTATCAAATTTGTGTCACTGAAATTTAATAACTGAAACCGATCATGGAATGTCATCTCATTTATAAAGAAACTTGTGATATTCAGTCCTTCTGAGAAATGCTGTAACAAGTTTCAACCCATCTTGTATCAAGTTTTAATTCCCTGAACACTGTTTTTATACTTCAAATGACACCATCTCATTTTTAGACATTTTTTAATGGAAATTTAAGGATCAAACAGGCTTGGGTTATGTCCCTGATAAGCAATCTGTTCATCTATCCAGTCCCGAAACATAGCAACATTGACGTAGACTCCAGGCGTGTTATTTTCGCCACAACCGATGCCCCAGGCAACGATGCCTGCCTGCTGATAACGGGTAGGATCATGTGAATCTGGACACACCAGAGGACCACCGCCGTCGCCCTGGAAAATAAGTCAATACAATTAATTTCCGTCCATCTTAAGCTCAAAACAATAAGAAATGCAGAGCTGAGAGTAACGCGACATTCCGACGCACGATTTGCTGATGGATGATCAAAAATATTCTGTTTTTTTCATTTAATCCTCTGTGATAAATGGAATAATCTGCCAATGAAATGGGACATGTTGCTACGATCATGAAGTATTCTTTGTTAACACAGAGCTCACAATAAAAATAGATGAAAATAGAACACGACTGTTGACATATAAGAACGGACATAGCGCTGAAATGTGTCTTCAACAGGGATTAAAGAAAACGTTCGAATACGTTCCTGCATTGCATGCTTGTTGTCATCTGTCCTCAGAAGAAAACGCACCTCTGATGAGATGTGCCAATATACATTTCTAAATGGTATTTTTCTTGAAGACAGCAATAAACTTGTGTTAGAACTCGTAAAACCATAATCTATTACCTAAATACAGAAAAGTTATCATGTGTTTCGGCAGTTGACAATGGCCATCTTCAGGATGTACGTGAAATAATTAGTAGGGAGTTATATGGGGCTATTATGGGCTGTATACAGTGGTACAGTACAGGAGGTGAGGTGGGCACGAGATCTCGTATGTGTCATGGAGGTTGGGAGGTGTACCATTGTATACAGCCCATAATAGTCCCATATAACTGCTTACTAAGTATTTCATAATAATAATAATAATAACAACAACAACAACAACAACAATAATAATAATAATAATAATGTGTGTATTGCTGTTTTTACTTTAGATGCCAGACTGCTGGCTAGCAGTCAGTATCTGGAAGGTCCTGCGACCGTCTACCTCGATACAGGTTTTTCTTGGTTTCCCTGTGTCTTTAAGCAAATGCTCAGACGGTTCCCAACATTCCAAGTTGCCACTACATGCTTCTCATGTAGCCCTCCAGACTTAAATTTATTAGTAACCAATTTCATATTTTGTATACATGTAAAATAACCACT
>Ga0131853_10025515_pt1 | contig 10651 bp, 4 predicted proteins | sample TergutLab28metaG_FD_92764 | JGI IMG/M metagenome (GOLD analysis project Ga0131853, IMG submission 92764) | Labiotermes labralis P1 segment gut microbial communities from Petit-Saut dam, French Guiana - Lab288 P1 (version 2) (version 2) | ecosystem: Host-associated > Arthropoda: Insects >... | reverse complement strand
CTCTCTGGCATCATACAATGTATTTCCTCGCGTATACATTACTAACTCTCCATCTCTTCCAAGTAACATGTCATGATATCTAAATGAACCAACATATTTCCCTTTGAAGAGCAAGTTGTTATCCCTCAAGATATCGAACTCGGGGCCTTTCCACCAAGTAGGAGGTTTGCTAATTACAAATTTTATTATCATACTCTCTTCACCTTTTCTAAGACTAATACATTACCAATCACTGCTACCTGGTCCAACCGTAGTTCTCGTTACATTTACATTTCTCTCCGCATCAAAAGTGGTCGTTGTGCTTCTTAATGTTCCATTGGCAGCACCTTCCGAACCAAATGAATCTACCGTACTCTGTGGACCAACAACGGTTCTTGTCGCTACCATATCTACATCTGTAGAGCAAATCACAAGACTTAAAACCTCTGGTATTTCCGTTCTGATACCAACTACTATGTTTCCTCCTATTCCTTTCTTAATACCTGCCCTAAAAAGTCCATCATTACCAAAGCCAACCTGAGCACCAACTCCAACTCCCCCACCAACTCCAAGTGCCAGATATTGTCTCCTATCCCATGGTAAGCGAATTCTCCACACAACTTCTCCATTCACTAAACTTACATTTGCCCCAAGGCCTGCTCTAACTTCACCTCTTTGATTAATTGATGCACCTAAAAATGCATCACCTGTTCCTACATTTATATTAGAGTAAAAATGCTCACCCATATCTATTCTGGTAGAACCTAACTGTCCTGTAACATAAGCCACATCTCTTCCTACTGTAACTCCCCGACTTCTTCCACGATTATTATCATTATTACTATTATTGTTAATTGCATCTGTGAAATTTCCATTACCCACAATTGATCTATCTTGGCGCATCGAAGCGGATCCTCTATCCCTCGGACCTATACCATAATCCCACTGTGGATTCCAAAAACCGTCATTTTCATCTACAATACTCGCACCAACGCTATGCTGTCTCTCTGTCTGATATGTTCTTTGACTTGGTGTGCATGGACTTCTTCCATCACTATCCACCAAAGTAAGTGGTTGCCCCCAGCAATATACATAAAGATTAAGACTCCTAGGTGATGTAATGTTCCCTTTTACTATATCTTCACTAACAAACCGCCCTATATTTCCATCATAGTATCGTGCCTGTGCAAAATACATTTCTGTGGATTGCTCCACTTGATATCCCGTAAACCCAAATGGCTGTTTTACACTGGCATTTACTCCCTCGGTCTGCTTACCAAACACATCATAAGCAAAAGTTGTATCCCAATTATGTCTTAAACGAAGCGGCGAACCTAAATGATCCAATAAATAGAACATATCTCTTTCACCTGATACAGATAATAGCTCTTTTCCCCAAGTAAATCTTTGCTTTTGAATCCCATTCATCATAAGTAAATTATCATATGGCAGAACTCGATCTAAAATATATTGTGTTTCTTGTATATCATCAGATACAACCGAAGACTCTTGCTTCTTTACACGATTCAGGAAACCATCATAGGTATATCTCACATGATGCTCATCTGCAATCATTGCATCTATCATTCGATTTGTTGCATCAAATACAAAACTTTTTCTAAGCACATCGTTTTCTAAAATATTCTTTAAATTCCCACGTCCATCATATTGATAGTCATGACGTACATCACCCACTTGCATTTGTACAAGTTGATTCGCTAAATTATAAGCATATTGAGTCATCTCTTCACCACATTGTGCACGCACTCGATTGCCTAAAGTATCATAGTAAAATAGCTTCTCTTTTTGCTTATGTTTTTCTGAGGTAAGCCGCCCAATCAAATCATAGGAATATTGGAATAAACCAGAATCAACTTCTACTCCCTTTCGCTCTTTTCGAACCTGTACGGTATTGCCAACAGAATCATAACTATAATCAAAATGTTCCAAAACATCGTAATCATCTCTATGGGAAAATTCCTTCAAACGCCCCATTGCATCAAATTCATAAAGCGACCTTATTTTATTTGGTAAAATACGCTCAATAACCCTGCCCAACTGATCATGAATATAACGTGTTTCCCCTTCCGGTGCACAGATCGTTTCCAATAATCCAACCGGATTATATACATATCGAACTTCTTCACCATTTGGATAAATTGTTTTTTCCCTCCGTCCTACATTGTCCCATGCATATTCAACTGTATTTCCATCAAAATCCATTATTTTTTTAGCACGCCCTAATGGATCTAATTCAATTTGGATTTTGCCCAGCCAGTCTTGTGCTTCCACTAATTGTTTTAAAGGATTATATATAAAATCTACCGTTTTCCCATCGGCATATTCCATTCTTTCCAAATTACCTACAATATCATATTCATATACTGTTTCAAAGCCATCTCCATCCAGTTTCGAAATAAGACGACCTTCACCATCATAGACAAATTTGTTCAAAATACCAAGAGGTGTTTGTACCGCAACTATCTTTCCGTTCCTATTATATTCATACGTTGTCACTTGATATTCTTGCACTTGTATTTCTGCTAAAGCATCATCAACGAAACGAAGCTGCTCTAACTTCGTCAATCTTCTCACCTTATCATATTCATATTTGGTACTATGCCCTGCCGCATCAATTACTTCTATAATATCGCCAAGTACAGAATACTTATACTGTGTTACACCACCATTTTCATCAATCGCTTTTATAATATTTCCCAATACATCATAAAAGAATTTTTTACTATCTCCCATAGGGTTAATGATTTCAATCACACGATTCAAAACATCATAGCGAAACATCGTCTTTGCACCGGATTGATTCATCTTTTCAATAACATTTTCATTATTATCATATTTATAATGCTCACTCGCGCCGGTCGGAAAATATACTGCTTTTATCAAACCACCCGGATAATATTCATATCTATGAATTTCTCCACAAGCATTCGTGATACTTGCAATATCACCTAATGAAGTATATGTAAACGTTGTTTTATTACCCAATGGATCAATAATGCTCACCAATTGACCACCAAGGTCATATTCTCGTTTCATTATGTTACCAAGAGGGTCTATCATCTCAATCACGTTTCCAACTGCATCATATCTATACTCTGTAGTTGCGCCATCCGGCTCAATCACTTTCACTTGACGATCCAAAGCATCATAAAAAATCTCAGTACGTGCTCCCAAAGGTGAAATAATTGCTCTTACATTTCCTTTTGGATCATACTCATATTTTGTAACATTCCCTTCTGCATCTACCATTTGTTTTACCCGATTTAATTTATCATAACTATATTGTATTGAATTACCACCGGGATCTGTGATACTTATTATATTCCACATCAAATCATATGCGATTTTCGTAACACCACCTGCTTGGTCTATTACTTCTTCTACTTTGCCCATAGAATTATATTTATATTCAACAACGCTACCATCAAAATCTACCTTTTTTAAAACCAATCCCTTTGACGTATATTTAAAGGTCTGCGCATTTCCATTTGCATCTATAATCCGTTCCAATGCGTCCCTGTCATTATATACATATTTTGTAATTCCCCCATTACCATCTATCATCGAAATAGGACGATTGAGCTTATCATATTTGTATCTTATCATTGCTCCCATAGGCGACCGGATAGATGAAATATTCAAATGATTATCACGCATTATTTTATACTGGCTACCATCTTGCAAAGTCATCAAACATGGTAAACCTCTATTGTATTCCACTTGCAATTGATGACCTAATACATTGGTTATCTGCACGATATTCTCACAATATTCTAGGCATTCTTCTGAGCCATCTGCATCTATTCTTTTTGTTAGCGCATTTCTCTTATTGTATTCAAAAACCGTTACCTGCCCCAAAGGATTAATCTCTTGAATCAGATTTCCGGCATTATCGTACCCGTAAAAAAATTCATTTCCATTTTTATCCCGAAATCTTGTTTTTAATCCACTATCATTATAATCCGTTTCTTCAAATCCATCATAATAAACCGTTTTCACATTTTGAAATGCATCATTTTGATAATATCGCACTCGATTTCCATTTTGCTCCGTATAAATCGTTTTATTCAAATACTTATCATATTCAAACTGAACCACACCTCCATCAGGATAATACTGCTTCAATGTTCGACCATACTTATCGTATGTGTTAATCATAAGCGGCTCATCCATAGCATCGCCAAATACCATAAGTCGATGTGAAGAATCATATTGATATACCATTTTTGTTCCTGCTAGACCATCAACAGTTACCAAAGTATCAAATCTATCATAATGATAATACACCGTTCTACCTGCTGAATCAGTCGCTGAAGTTAACAAACCATCCTCATTGTAATCAAAAGTAAAACCGCCTGAAACTTTATAAGCACCAACTAAGCAATCTTCTTTATAATTAAACGTCGTTTGATTTCCATATTTATCATATATTTCAAAACACTTGCCGGCCTGGTCAAAGAAATATACCGATTCCAACTCCGTAACCATTTTATAACCTTGATTTGATATTCTACGAATATTGCTTTGCTTGTTTGATTGATTTATATAGTAATCAGATGTCACCTTATTGAATGTACATACTTGCCCATCCTCTAATGTAACTTCTATCAAATCCTTTTTATCCTCCAATACTATCTCAAAAGAATGCCTCCACCCTTTGCCCAATGCCCCCACTCGCCTATCCAAAGCATTATAGGTGCGATAAAACTTAAAAGGAATAGAACCACTTATCTGCAAATCTGTTTTTTGATCAACTAGATTGCCTGTACACACATCAATCGGGTCACCACGAAATAAACCTTGACTAATTCCAAATCTTCTTGCCTTATTTACAATGTCAGCTCCGAGCACTGCCATAACGTCATCTTGACCTGTATCTTCCGGATAAATTATGCCACCATAAGAACAAATACAACAAGCCGTCATTGTAACAGCCGGTTCTCCACCAATCACCAAACCGGATTCTGTTGAAATCCACCTTTCCCCTACTACCGCACCATCACAAGGAATATCTTTTAGCAAACACACGTTAAAATCAGAAAATGTTCTTCCAAATTCTGCATCCGTCTCATTAATTACATTTTTACCATTTACTTGGAAACCGTGCCCACCACTCCTTCGTATCACAGATGGTGATGTTCCATATACACATCTGAGCATTGCTCCTTCTACTAATAATGCCGGCCCTGAACCGCCTCCTGCTTCCATACTCATAATTTCTACCTCACTTTTCCTAATCCAATACGATCACAGGTCGTTTTCTTCCTGCCCTTTGGGACGGCTGCATATTGCCTCTTAACTTTCGCAAAACATCCAGTAACATACTATAAATCTCCAAATTCGTTTCTTTTCTTGATATCCTCATTCCATGAAATCGCAAATATGCTTCCACTACATCACGATGTATCATTTCCCCGGTCATTCCCTGATTACAAAAACCAACATCCCAGCTTTCTAAAAGAGAATAAGTCAATGCCTCTTTTGCAAAACCTTTTAAAATCGGCAAAGCTATCCCCTGTCTTTCCGGACCTGCCCAAGTCGCATGTGCCAAATTGATGGTATCGTATTCTGTTTGCATATCCTCAAATCCCGTATATATATGCCGTAAACTGCTTCCTTGTTTTAATTTAAAACGGCAAACCTCTAACTCATTTTCTTTTAACTCCACTTCTTCATCCAACACAATCACACCGGAATAATTTACATAATCTGTCATCGAAGCTGCCGTCGTTGAAAAACGAATCTTCACAGCTATCACTTGTTCCGTCGCTTCATAGTGAACGTACTGTGGCTCTGTCATGAGGTAAATAAACCGATTGAATTTAAGCATGCCCGGTTCTACTTTCAAGCGATTGTCTTTTACACTTACATTACAACCTGAAATAATGCCATCTGTCCAATCTTGAAATTGCAATCTGGTCAAACCAAAAGAATAATCTCGTAAGGCTAACAATAACTCCTTTTTCATAATACGCCCACGCTCAAACATGGGATAAACGACATGAAACATTTTTTTGCTCCTTTGCTTTTAATGCAAACCGTCAAACAAATTCAGTACCCAAGTATCATTCTCAAAGGGGAAAAATCTTTCTTCACCAACTTTTAGCCCCTCTTTTACACGAGTTACCGGAAGTACGGAAAAACCCCACCTATCTACATTTGCCCAAACAAAAAACTTCATTTCATCTTCCACAATCGTATCCGTTTCTGTTTGCTGTATATTTGGTGCAATCCGGCTTAATTCCTCATAAGTAATCGGCAAAAGTTTCTGCTTGCACTGATAGGTATAGCTATAACGTTGCGCACCCTCTGCATCCATCAAATACAATTTTAATGTCAAGCTTTCCAAATTCCTTGAGATTGTACCCTGCTGTCGTTTTCGATCCAAACGGTGAATCAATGTAATCATATCTCCCCGATGGTTTGCCGCTACAATTTCATAAGGCAAGGCAGGAATCCCACTTTTTATACTCACATTCGCAAAACCATATTTTTTATCACGCAAATACTGTAATGCTCCATCCACACAACTTAATTTCAAATTCAGTTGTGCCTGTTCATCCATGTTGCCGGATACCCGTTTAAATTGAAGCACTTTCCCCGGAACAAACTCTTTGATTGCATCCGCAAAAACACCGATTTTACAACTTTGTCCCGATAACTTTATACTTGTATAATCATACAATGTATCAGACTCATACAGCGGATCTAAAAATTTATGAACAATACCATATATATCTGCTCTAAGCAAAAGCTCCATATCGTAAATATTTAAGAAAAACGATGGCACCTCTTTGACTACCTCTAGTTTTCCATTGTTTAAAATCGATAGTTTCCACTTATCCATCTCAATATGTGTCACATCAAAAGAAGTCTCTTTACCACTACCTAAGTGAATACGCAGTACCTCTGCTCGATTAAAAAATGCTTTTTTTACTTGTTCTGCCAATTGGAATAAAAAATAAAAGTTGGAACGAACCTTAAAATATTCTGAACGATTGGCTTTTTCATAATCCTTAAACCGTGTCGGTATTGTTTTTTCAGCCGTATCATACTCTGCATTCAAATTGGAATAAACCGCCCCAACTCCATTTTCATCTACAAATCGATAGGTATCTATATCCAAACCTTCCATCACTTCCCGTGGGAAAACTTGTGCACCCAAACGAGCTGCCAACTCTATTTTCATCAACTGCATAATGCGATAAGTCAAATTATTACCACCAAAATTTGTATCACCATTTTCATAAGTAGTTTCTAAAGAAATATGATATGCCACCCGATTATCCGTAATTGTATACATACAAGAGCAAAGGTCTGTCGTCCCACCTCCACAATCAATAATCAAAGCCTGCTCTGCCACTCCATTTTTATAATTTCCCTTTACAATACGCTCCGAAATAGAATTATAAAGAATCGTTACCCCCTCATCCAAAGTCTCATTCTTGTTTATGATGCCTTTACTATCTTTCACATACTTTGGCAAAATACTTTTAAACAAATCACGAAATAAATATTTTTGTTTCACAGGTGCAGATATATGTATCGATGGAATCGTACACTTAAAACGATCTTCCGTCTGCTCAATCAAGTATTCAAAAAATGCCTTTATAATATCTTTTCGTTTTACCAATGCATGACGACCTTGCCGATCCACCAACTGTTCTGCTTTCTCACAGTCTACAATCCACCGCTTAATATCATAAAAAACCGTAAAACTCTCATCGGTATAGATAGCATTTGCCAAACGAATGGCATCATAACCAAAACAATATTTGGGAATACCCTCTTCTAAAGATTGTACTGCAACAACACTAGGCAAAATCACAGACTCCGTATATTCTTCACTTGTACTGTCATAATAGGGCACATAATTTACCGCATCCACCGTAAGCCCTCTGGCATTTGGAGGCTCTTCTAATTTTTCAAAATAGGTATTATCTAAGTAAGCACCTACCGCTGTATTTGTTGTTCCAAAATCAATGGCCAGAGGCAATTCTAACATTTCCGGTTTTCGAACGAGGAAATCCAGAATCGGCAATTTATATACAGTAAGCTCTCCCATTAACCGACTCGTTTCATTCATATACAAAGCCTTCATTTGCTCCGATGTCTTTTGATCAAAACAATAAAGACTATAATTCTTCATAAGGTTTGCCTCTTGGCAAACAATACTTCTATCTCGCACCAAATATAATCGTTTCAAATCTTTCCCCAATGGCATGACATTAAAAATACCACAAATTTTTTGATCATTGCTCACCACAAGTGCGTTTGTTCCAGCCAAACAAGAATGATATCCCATTGTAATCTCATCAAAGTATGCCGTTCCAATACCCTCATAAACAACAATCGTCGCACTTCCATCCAATTGATAATCCTGATTAAATTTGGGTTCATTTTGTGCAAGTACTCTTTCTAATCTTGCCACACCCTCCGGCAAATAAGAAGTAATTAACCGCTCTTCTTTCATACCACGAAAACGTAATATTGTATGAATCAATTCTTCTACATCTAGATTATTAATCACACCATGTATAATTCTTTCGTTTTGACAAATTTCCCGGAGCTGATGACCTGTCATCAACTCCAATTCGCTTTGACGATACAATTTTTTTACTACCTCTTTTGTTGGATTTAATGTATATCCAAGTTGCTTTGTTATATTAACTTTTTTCATCCCCTAAAACACCTCCTTTTTTAAAATAAAATCATTTCCTCAAACTTCAATGTTTCTTCCAAACCGATCACCCCAAAGTGATGTCCCCAAAAGACATACACTTTGTAGTTTACATCCAAAAACATATGAATTAAAAAGCTCAATTTCTGTTCATCTACATCATTTCTACGCTGTGGTAAATAAATCAGAAGTTCCCGATAAATATCACGATTGCGATAAACAATCCCCTTGGCATAAATAGCACGCATCACCTTTCGAAATAATTCTATCGAATTGCCACAACGAAACATTGTCAACATACCATATAAAATACTTTTCACTTCTGTATTAGAGCATAGCGTTATTGCTTCCTTTGCCTTTTCTCCATATACCCCACCTAATAAATCTCTTAAAATTGCCCTGATATAATATTCACTTTTTGTTAAACCTTGCCGTAAATCAAGCTGACCTTGATAATGGATAAATACATCAAACATCACCTCACGTAGCTGTGAATACCGGCTTTCATTGATATCTAAAAGAGAACCAAAAATATGAGCAAAACGATAAAGAGGATTTACGCCAATTTGATTATCCAAAAGCTCTGCCAAATTTATATCTTCAAAAACCGTTTCACGATAAGGGCTACCCCCAAAATCCGGCAAAAATTGAATTGTATGGAGATCTATACCCTGCTCCTTGGCTTTTAAAAGTACTTCCCAAACTAGATTCATATGTGTTCACTTTCCTTAATCATCCAGTACCGCCTCACAACGATACTCATTAAACTGCCGTTGCAATTGCGATGCAATAAAACAAATTAAATCATATTGTAAAAAATGGCTTTTCTTGCTCAAAAAATGAAATAACAACACCTTTTGCTCTGCTCGATTTACCAAATCATCTTGGATAAACCAATTTAAATTTTGTAATGATACATACCCTTGCTTCTCATCTACTTGCGATACATTCATAAAAGACATGTGAGTATTGTCATATGATTCCAACAAATCCTGTACCACACTTACATCTTGCAACATCAAATATTCCTTTAAATCATACAATTCTATTTGCCGTATCACTTCCATTTTAGATTGCAATTTTGCTCCATGATTGAAAGCATACCGATTTACAAAACAATCTTTTATTGCATTGTGCAAAATTGGCAATTTAAAGCATTGTAAATCATCCGGTGGTGACTGAATCATCTGATATGCTTCCCATCTTTCAAATTTTTCTTGTACTGTAACAATGACAATCTCCTCTTCTGTCTGACGTATTGACAAGATATCCTGACTGCCCATGACTAGATACCCATGCTCTCTTCCAAATGTATCCACAGGGAAAGTATGCTCATAATACTTTGAATCAATCGCAGGTCTAACAAATTGATTGCTATTATACTTTATATGATTCATATTCCAAATCGGAAAAACATCCCTTTCCAAGTTCTGTTCAAAGTCATCAAAAGAAACCTGATACCCTATTATCTCTCCACTATGAAATTCCTTATCGATTTCTATTATCCGGACATCCAAAAAACGTAGCAAATAACCGCAATTCAGTGTTGTCCAAGGCAAACCGTTCATCTGAAACAAATCATACACTTGCTCTACCATTTTTCGGTAATTCTGAGACGGTTTCAGTTGAAAGCGAGCAGAAAATGTGCCTGCTTTTGTTTCTATCGTCCCCATTACAGATTCTGTTTCTAAAATATCATTCAACGCTTCTCCACTACCATGATAAAAAACAGTATCCATGGTCATTGGTAATTCCCCTTCAAACTTTCTTTCCCTTTTTGACCAAGGAATTTCATCCCCTTGCACAACCGGAAACCAAACCCCATTAGTGATATCATATCGTTCACGCTCTACCACTGTCATATAGATATGATGGCGATTGTGCAATGCAGGAATTTCTGCATAAACACGTTCTTCTAGGTTTTGATATAACCTTTCAGACTCACGCATCATTGTTTTTAAGCCATCTGCT
>Ga0131853_10025514_pt1 | contig 10651 bp, 10 predicted proteins | sample TergutLab28metaG_FD_92764 | JGI IMG/M metagenome (GOLD analysis project Ga0131853, IMG submission 92764) | Labiotermes labralis P1 segment gut microbial communities from Petit-Saut dam, French Guiana - Lab288 P1 (version 2) (version 2) | ecosystem: Host-associated > Arthropoda: Insects >... | reverse complement strand
TTGATGCACAAAATTTTTGTTTTACAATAAGTTTATTTCATGCCTCTACATGTTTCGAGCACATGTGCTCATCATCAGGAGGTCAAAATTGCATTACACAGCCTCTGGTATCATCACACCTATTGGTGGCCGTCTCGTGCACAGGTTGTGCATCAAGTTGGTTAATTACTGAGATAAATAAAAAAAAGAGGAAGGTATGTTTAACTGCAGGGGACAAAGGACTCAATTCCCATTACATGCAGGATGTGATGCTTCCATCACCCCTGCTGTGTTCAGGGACATAAAAAAAACTCTTCCTGTATATAATTATTCAACCTCAGCATAAGGCCTTTTAAATTTGACTCATTCACTCGCTCAACTAGGACTACTTCCATTTACCATTCCCTTTTCCATGCTGTAATGACTCGTGGAATAATATTTTGGGGAAATTCCTCCCATAGTATTCAGGTATTTAGAATGCAGAAAAAGGCAATTAGGATTATTATGGGGTGTGGTAACAGAGAATCTTGTAGAAACTTGTTCAAGAATTAAACATTTTATCATTGATATCACAATATATACTTTCCTTACTTACATTTGTGCCAAAAAATAGGGAACAGTATTTTGCAAATTCTGAAATACACAACATAAACATCAGGCACACTTCCTACCTACATCTACCTAGGACACATTTGCACATTTATTAAAAAGGAGTTTATTATTCAAGTATTAAAATTCTCAATAGTCTTCCTCGGGACATCAAAACATACGCTGATAATCCAAGAACTTTTAAGAAGGCAGTAAAAAAATTTTTATACACCAACTCCTCCTACTCATTAAATGAATATTATGATAACAATAATATCTCGATTAACTTGCAAATCTCTCTCCTCACATGGGATTGTAGTAATTGTATTAATATCCAATAATTTTCAGTATTCTTGCACTTACACATCATTATTGTTTTATTGTGATTTATCATACACTATTCTAAATATTAGATTATACACCATAGCTAATATAACTCTCCACAGCTACATTACAATCAGAATGTTGCCTATTTTGATACATCCTGAAATAAATTGTAGTGTATTGTATCTTATATCATGTATGATATTTGTGACCTTATTTCTGTATTGACAAGTTCCATATTCAATGGGTCACAACCCCTATGGTTCAAATGAATGCAAAATAAATTGAATGAATTGAATGCTCATTTTTGTTAATATAAATGTCAATTCTGCAGCTGGTCATTACAGAATGTATTTAAGGGACTGAATTTAAAATTTTGCAAAATAACGCATTTGAAACAATTCCTGCCAGGTGCAATTTAAATCATGCTTAAAAGAACAATGAAAGTAGGAGTCAGTTCGCTTCAATTTAAAATAAAGTGAATTGTACTGGCATCTCTCAGAACATAAAATAAACTGTCATTTCCACACATTCCAATTCATTATGGAGGCTACAGAAGTTACATACCCTGTAGAAGCAACTCCTTGGAGTCTTCAAACAATGCAAGACCAACTGTACTTCTCAAAACACTCCCTACATCTGAAATCTGTAAACCAAAATGAAAGTATGTAGATCAAATTGCTTACTTTGCATCCTATAAACCAAACAGGAATGACATGTACAGCAATTTGGCATACTTTACACAAGCATGGACTCATGGCACATCTATTTCAACCAAACACACTGGAACACTTCAGGCTTCATTTGAAAAAAATTACCATACATCATAATAAAACACATTGATGTTTCGAGCATGTGAATGTTCGATAAAATAAGAACTCTGAATCAAGAACTTTGTGGCATAATTAGGGATGTCAGCATATACTGATAATTGAATCAGGTATCAGGAAAAGAATTCAACTTTATTATTTTCATATCATGTGGCTTAATAGTAATCATATATTGACTCTGCCTTTTATAGTGATGTCATATGCCTAATGGAAAAATGTGGGATACACAAGCATCATCCTCAGTGTCACACAAATTCTGGATTCTTTGCTTTACATAAATATGGCACTACCTGCATTATTTCAAGTTAATAAAATTACCTAACATGCAGACTTTTGGATTACAGTATGATAAGGTGTGTGAGCATTGTACTGGGCCTACTGAATAACAGGAAAATATTTAAAAATACTTACACAGCCAAAACATTAAAGCTGTATTGAAATCTATTGACAAACACGTATTTAAGAATTGCAAATTAAAAACAAAATTTTATGACAATGCCCCCCCCCCCCCAAGACATTATCAGTTGCATTTGGGTTTATTTTGTACAAATATGCTGCACACAATTATAAAGTCTCCAATTTATCATGACCATAAACACAGCAGCAGTCAGGAGATGCAGGCCTTCTATACAATTAAGCACCTGTGCTGACACGATAAAATGGACACATTGTACATGCATGTATATTACATGTTTACACAACCCTTGGCTTCCTTCCCCCACCTCCTCACCTCAAGAATCTCAAAGTACTGAGTCCCAGACAGTACTCCTGTGAATGTGGACCACATACGAGTAGATCCAGACTGGTGTTGACCTTGACAACAGCTTACACTAATTCATATTTCTTCTTAATGTCACTAAGATGAAGATATGAAAATGAAGCCTGAAGGGCTTCTGTGCAGCAAGCTTATGCACTGATGCACTAGTTAACCATACTAACATGCCCCTACCACTGTAATGTCATATTACTTCTTGTGTCAAATTGCCACATTTGAGATACACATGGTCATATAATAATACCTATATATATATATATATAATTATAATACATATAATAAACCCCTAAATGTGTAAGAATGGATGATTTCACAATCAATTTCAGGATGTTATTGTAATGGCTCTTGGTCTGTTTAAGTCATTACCAATCTGAATCCACGTAGCTAGATGCTATGGAAGTAGCATGTTTGCATTCTATCTGTGAAACCAAATGATTCCTGTATGGCTGGCAAACAACTGTACTGTGTATCTACAGCTTCTAACATGTTTAAAAAACAAGACAGTTTTGAAAACAAAGGCATAAGCCTCTCATTATACCCTTTTTAAATGGGAAAAAGCTTGTATGTACTTTGGTTCATTCACATAAAATGACTATTGTGTAATTAATACTTACACCACAGGTGCAAAAGGCACCTGGTCATGAGGGTGATTAAATTTCAACACTGGTACCTAATATTGTCAGCACAAGTGTCATAGATTCTTTCCCTTGCATACAAAAATATGCATCAGTTCACACGCACTGAGCACAAAGCACCAGATAACATGCAGTTTTAGATGACATTACAGAATGGTAGGGACTTAACATGGAGCTTTGCTGTATGTCACTATTCTGGTGCCTAGCATATCAGAGGTGGTTCCTAGATTACTAGTAACTTGTGGACACCTGCTTATGAACAACTGGTGCAGCAAACATAATTACACAGAACACATGAACATATGTGCAGAATAACATCTGTCAACCAAGAAGTGAAGTTAATTTTGGACAGAAAAGAAATTAAGATGCATATCAGAATGGAAATATAACAACAGAAATAATTATGAAGATATATAAAAGTCAGACGAGGTGATTCAAACAAAACAAAATTCCAAGGGGATTGACCAACTACAAGTTTAGAGCAGCCAGACCTTCCCCAGATTGTGGTTATTGAAAGCCTTGCAGTTATGGAAAATGTATCAGAACATTCACCAAAAACAAATCACAAAGGTAATTTTTCTGTGTTACAAAATTACTTTAAAACAAAGTCACAAAAATGGAACAAAGGGTGGTCCTACATATTGTTAATTTCAAAAACTCTTGACTGGCTACTGCCTATTCCAGTTGTATGGCTGAGATAGTTACATTGTAATCAGTAATTAGGTGGTATACTCGTATATGTAACAAATGAGGGAAATTTATTAAAAATACAATATTAAAGGGAGTGTTCAGTACTCTTATGGAAGAAATAAGGAAAACAGCAATGTTTGGGAATCACCAGCTCAAAAAAATTTACAAAATGAGGTGGAGTGAAGAACAAGCACACACTGAGCAATGAAACTGTAACATAAAAGATTTAAACGTACATTCATTTATTGGTGTTATTTTAATAAGTGTTGAATTTCATGGAAATGATTTGATAATATGGCAACCAAAACTTTCTCTTATGTAAGCAAGCTTGGTACAAAAATATGTATTCATATTTGTACTCTTAGCACAATCTTTTTGTTACTGTGTTCATTGTCAATAATTTTCTCATGGTCATTCTTGGAACAAATGTAAAAATTAGCCTCTCTTCTTGATACTGGGGACAAACAAAAAATTCTCACATACGTGCAAACTGAAGACTTACCAAACTCAACCATCCCAGAACGCATGTTGCGACTTTTAGGTCACAGGAACAGCAACAACATGGCATTTTGTCCAGGACAGGTACACATTTCACATTAAATCCCATGGCTATGATCTAGCTCACCTGTTACCTGTTGACACAAATAACAAGCTATTTGGCACAAATCATTATTCACAGTTGCTGAAATTCAAATTCAAAAATACCTGCTCAAACATGTTTCCTAAAGCCTTCCATTCTCCAACAGTTAACAAAATCACTATTACATATCTAACAGTTCTGCAAAAATTGTTTCGGAAGTTTGAACTGAAACCCTAGTACGATGTATTTCAAACATTAATTTAAATTCTGAAAAGGTGAAGTATTCCTGTAACAGTAATATCCTTCTGTGCATACTGCAGCTTGATCACGGAAAGGTTCATACCATTAAATTCGACCCAACTGTAAAACAAGACAGGCAATGTACATATGTCACATACAGGCACATTCATGTAACCACTGTTATACAGTGGAAAAGCAAGTAGCAGTAAATATTATGTATGTGTCTGTGTTCCTACCCTAGTATTCCAGGATGCAAATTACATCTTTTCTGTGCCACATTATATCGTCATCTGTGGCCTGTCTGGCTCTACCATATTTGTCCACACTACCTAATAAGTGGCACAAATTTTGGGTGGGAAAAAGTAGTAGTAGTACTAGTAGTAGTAGTAGTAGTAGTAATAATAATAATCACAGAGCTTGCAGAGTTTTAGGCCAGGTAACCTGTTCTGGTCCCATTAACAGTCAACTGCCTTTGAGGGCCATCCTTGGCTTTGTTTCCAACATGGATGATGTTTCATAATTAAGTGCAGTTGTCTGTCTCTGTCCTGTGATAAGTGGGTCCCTGTCACCACAGCAAGGCGTGTCCTCAAGCTGCGAATATATTGAATAAGCAGTCGCGGACAGCCGATAAGTGGTGGTTCTCCAGCTTTGGGGTTGGGTGAGGTGCTAACAACTTCTCGCCACAAAAAGTACCCTGTTACAAAACATTCATTCAGTAAACCTTGGACCAGGACTGATACTTTGGTATGACCTAAGCAATGAAAAAGGGACACAAGATGTGAAATGTTAGGAGACTGTACAGGGCAGGTTCACTTACAGCAGTAGCCAGGGAATTAGCAAGATATAAATTAGATTCAGTGGGTGTGTAGGTGGTTAGGTGGAAAAAAGGGGGCACGGTAAGAGCTGGGGATTATAATTTTTTCTACGGACAAAGAAACAAAAATCATCAATTGGGAACAGGATTTTTTGTACACCACCAAATAATATCATCACTTATGACAGTAAAGTCTGTTAGTGATAGGGTATCATATATAGTTCTGAGAGGTCGCTGGTGTAATATTGCTCTGAATGTGCATGCACCAATTGCGGAGAAAAGTGATGATTTAAAGACAGTTTTAATGAGGAAATATGGCAGGTTTTTTTATCTTTTCCCTAAGTGGCATATGAAAATTCTATTAAAAGATTTTAATGCAAAAGAGGGGAGAATATTTTCAAACCAACAAATGGGAGCAAGAGTTTACATCGGGATAGTAATGATAATGGTGTTAGAATAGTAAATTTTGCCACATCAGAAAATGTAGTTGTTAATTTATAAAGGCAGCAGGTAGAACAATTTGCTATGAGATCCATAAACGTATTAGCTTTATTTGAAATAAGGCTGAATTGCCTGAGGTTTGGAACAAGTCAATAAAGATACCTATTTATAAGAAGGTCTATAAAACAGAGTGTAGTAATTATAATGGCATATCACTTTCGCCAACTACGTACAAAATTTTATCCAACATCCTGCTGTCAAGGTTAACTCAATATGAAGTGGAAATTATTGGAGATAATCAATGTGGATTTTGACACAACAGGTCAACTACTCATCATATACTCTGCATTTGTGAAATACACGAGACAAAATGGGAATACAATGAAGCAGTGTATCAGGTATTTATAGACTTCAAGAAAGCTTATGATTCAGCTAGGAGGGAGGTTCTGTGTAATATTCTCATTGAGTTTGGTATACCCATGAAACAGGTAAGGCTAATAAAAATGTGTCTGACTGAAACGTACAGCAGAGTCTGGGTACGCAAGAATCTGTCGGACATGTTTCCTACTAGGAATGGTTTGAAACAAGGAGATGCTCGATCATCATTGCTTTTCAACTTTGTTTGTAGAGTATGCCATTAGGGGAGTACAGGTAAACCAGGATGGCATGAAATTAAATGGTATATATCAGCTTCAGGTTTATGCTGATGATGATAATATATTGAGAGTAGGCATACATACTATAAAGAAAAATGCAGAAGTTTTGGTAGGGGCTAGTACGGAGAATGGACTAGCAGTAAATACTGATAAAACTAAGTACATGATCATGTCTCGAGATCAGGATGCAGAACAAAGTCACAGTATAAAGAATGATAATAGTTCCTTGGCAAGGGTAGAAGAGTTCAAATATTTGGGAACAACCTCAACAAACCAAAATTCTATTCAGGAAGAAATTAAAAGCAGACTGAAGTCAGGAAATACTTGCTATCATTCGGTGCAGAATCTTTTGTCTTCCAGTTTGCTATCCAAAAATTTAAAGATATACAAAATAATAATTTTACCTGTTGTTTTGTATGGGTGAGAAACTTGGTAGCTCATATTGCAGGAGGAACATAGGCTGAGGGTGTTTCAGAATAGGGTGTTGAGGAGAATATTTGGGCCTAAGAGGGACAAGGTAACAAGGGGATGCAAAAAGAAACTGGATAATGGGGAGCTTAGAGATCTGTACTGCTCACCGAATATTGTTCAGGTTATAAAGTGAGAAGGATGAGATGGGCAGGGCATGTAGCATGTACGGGGAGAGAAGAGGCGTATATCCAGTCTTGGTGGGGAAACCTGAGGGAAAGAGACCACTTGGGAGACCCAGGCATGGATGGGAGGATAATAATAAGATGGATCTTCATGAAGTTGGATGTTATGGTTGGATCAACCTGGCTCAGGATAGGGACAGGTAGTGGGCACCTGTGAATGCGTTAATGAACCTTCAGGTTTCATAAAATGCGGGGAAATTCTTGACTAGCTGAAAACCGGTTAGCTTCTCAGAGAATACGCTCCATGGAGTAAGTAATAAAGTAACTAAATAAGTAAGTCTTTTGTGAAGTGAGAGAGAAAACCAACAAGATGCAACAGTTAGATGCTTATTTTTAACAATTTCTCAACATGTTTTGGGCATCATTATGCCCAAAACATGTTGAGAAATTGTTAAAAATAAGCATCTAACTGTTGCATCTTGTTGGTTTTCTCTCTCACTTCACAATTTGCTCACGATGCATGGTCACAGAAACCTAGAGTAAGTCTTTCTCTGTCCATTTGCCACACATGTTGTACCCATCTATTTGTCATTTTGAATTTTCTTTATAGACCATAACATGTGTTTCGAATTTATCTACAACTTCTGTCTGACATTTCTCACTCAAAGAAGAATTCAAAGAAATATCATAAATTTACATAGGGTCTTCATGTAAAGTACCTGTTACTATTGACAGATTTTCCAAACTTGAATTTTCTCATCAGATTTTTGCAAAATCCTCAAATATAAGATTACATGAAAATTTATCCAGTGGAGAGCCAAGTTGTTCCACACATGTAAAGGCAGACATGATGAACTCAACAGCCACTTTTCACAGTTTTGTGAAGACACCTAATATGTGAAGACTTCAACGCATCAATAGCCAAGCAATCTATAGAGAACATTTTCGACACACAGCAAACCCCTTGAATCGTATCTAACTGCGGGAAAGGGCCATCAAGCCTGGTTTTCTGGGGTCATCTCCCTACCCTCATAACCTAGCCTAGATAACCGAATTTAAGGAGCCAAATATCCCACCTTAACAGTGTTTTAGTATTTAAAAAAACTACATATGTAGTACAGGTGTGTTGAAGAATATGAAAATATGTCACAAAAACATGTTTCAGGGCCCGAATATGCGTTGAAAGGCTTTGCCACTTAACGTTTGACCCGCTTTGCACAAACAAAACTAGACATAGGCTAAGTATCATCATGCTGTAAATTTAGTTCTGTGGGCTACAATATTTGCGCCCCCCCCCTCCCCCCCGCTAAAATACCACATATTATGGTCGACTGTTAAATACTCGCTGATGTTTCAAAGAATTGTAGTGTCTCCCTGTCCTATTTATTTATTTATATTTTACAGTCTGTGGATATTCTGGGATAAACCCCATATAAATATTGGAATAGTCACCATTGATATGAATACAATATATAATGTCATGTTATGTATACTATAACCAGCATCTGTCATAGCACAAAGCACAAAAATAGAACAATCCAACAAAGTCAATCAATTACACATTAATAATATGAATAATTTAACAGGGTAATTACTATACTACACATAAGAGAAAGTAGAACTACATAACAATTCATCAGAGGAAATAAACATAAATAATTTAAGGACAGACTACGAATTGAAGTTAGTTGTTGGGAATAAAATAATTTATATTTAATATTTGTATAAAATTTATATAGTTACATAAAAGTACCAAGATCACTCTCAGAAATCCAAGCAAAATATTCGTCAAGTGTATAATATGAACCCATGATCAGAAACCTTTTTAGAGCTAATTTAAATTTATTTACATTCCAAGATAAGTTTCGATAGTCTGGGGTAAATGATTGAAAATTTTAATCGCAGAGTAATAACACCTTTTTTACAATTTAGTCAATTTTATTGATGGTGGATACAAGTCCGACCTATGTCGAGTGTTAATAGAATGAACTTGTTGATATAAACTCATCTATATTCTTGATTACAAACAATACTGACAATATATACTGAGAATGTTGTGGGGGAATATTTAATTTATTTAAACAATTCACGACATGAAACTCTATTATCAACGTTCAAGATGATTCTTATCGACTACCTTACCGTGAAGGGGAATGTACTACGATCATTCGAAACGACCCAAACTGAAGACACGGTGTAACTTCGCAGTAGACTTGATGGCCTTGAATGCGCCATTCCATATAAACCTTACGACAGGATGTGACAAAAGTGTCAGCAGAGCATGACCCATTGTTACACCGAATTTGAGAGTACTTTATTATCCATTAGTTTGCCATGTACATTACGGGTTTAAAATCACCCTGCCTGTCACCTGCAATAACAATCTATAAACTCCACAAGGAAGAAGCAACTTCCGTGTACAGTTACGTGTGACTGAATCTTACTGCGATCTACACCCCAAATAATACCAATTCTTGGTTATCAGTGAATAATGGTTTGTGAAAAGTCTGATATATAAGCCACAGAAGACTTACCCACGTATTAACTTACCAGCACTCACGATAACAACAGCGCAATTACGCAGCAACACACCCTCTAACGCTAAGCGCGCACTAGCGTCTAAATCGTTGGTAAAAAAAATTTGCTGTGACCTTGCGCGCACTGCAACTAAACAGTTGCTCGTATGGGCAAATTTTTTTATTTCAGTACAGAATGGACTTCACAGAGACAGCATGTGTATGTGATCTGCTTAGAATAGGGAAAGATCGACGCATAAAGCGACACTGGGTACATCCAGTAGTCAGTAAAAGACTTTTAAATGAGCAGTTTTATAAATTGTATGAGGATTTAAGAAACTGCAAAGGAAATATTTTCAGCTACTTTAGAATGAGTGTAGAAAGTTCTGATAAACTGCTAGTTAGTGCTCGCCGGGCCACGAATTATTTACGAAAATACTCGAGGGACAGTAACACTACTGTAAGAAAATACTTATTTTCGCATATTACTGTATTTCAGATATCATTCTCTGTAAGATACACTAATACAACTGAAGTCACAAAATTTGTATAGAAAAATGAAAAAATAAATTACGTTTACAGATGTGCTGTTGAACCAACAGACAGGAGAGAAGAGACGTCACTACTCCCATCTTCACCTGGCAGGAGAGGTGCATTACTGGAGATACGGGCTGGGACTGACATGATACTGAGGGAAGACAGTTGTGGAAGTTGGTGGTCTTTGAGGCTAGACTGAGTAATTGGACAAGTACCGAGAGAGAATTTCTGAATTCTGCGTGGAAGTTACTGGTTGTGGATTTTGTGGATTGGTGGCAAAATGCGATGAGTTTGGAAGGAAAATGTTTGCGTTTGAAAAGGAAGGCAAGGAGCAAGATGAGTACCTATCCAAATTTTGTTGCAGTTTGACGTGTCGCATAATTTTTAGAATTTCCATCGGAGCCAGAAAATTCTGTTCGTCATTAAACTGCCTGAAAGATGGGAGTAGAGACA
>Ga0131853_10025510_pt1 | contig 10652 bp, 6 predicted proteins | sample TergutLab28metaG_FD_92764 | JGI IMG/M metagenome (GOLD analysis project Ga0131853, IMG submission 92764) | Labiotermes labralis P1 segment gut microbial communities from Petit-Saut dam, French Guiana - Lab288 P1 (version 2) (version 2) | ecosystem: Host-associated > Arthropoda: Insects >... | reverse complement strand
CAGGGCCATAGTGCGATCGGAAGGATTATGTCAATGAAAAATTCCAATGACACCATCTGGAATCGAACCAGCGACCTTCCGATTTGTAGCACAGCACCTTAACCACTGTGCCACCGCGGTCCCAAACCTACATGTACTTCACGCTTATGGCGTAGCAGTATTCTCATGCAACTTCCTTATCCATATTTTCCAGTTCAAAACACGTAATTAACAACTCATTAGATGCCAACTAACCTCTAAAGTGGAAGCCAGACACATCTTCCTACCATCAAACATCCACATAACCTTCGTAAGGCTTAATACGACGACGAGTTAATGAAGGCAGACATCCACCAACCTTAATGTGACTTCGTTCCTCGTACCTAGCGATCTCATTGGTACAGAGGGCTATTTTTAAGACCTAATACTTTACTGCAGGACCGCCCAAAACTCCTCCACAAAGGCACAAAGAATGAAAAAACTGTGAAGTCGTACGACAGACGTCAAATCTAAGAGTTCAGTGTCAGGTCCCTGGCTTTCGCCTGAACGGCAGATGAAGTGCGATAATATGTATAACGTAAGGAAGAAATGAGAAACACATACACACACTGACAGGAAAACATTAGGAACGGAGAACACTTGCGTACAAGAGCGGAGATATTAAGGAAGATCCCAAGCGAAGCACAGTGCTACAGGGTGGACTGGACTCATGCGGCACAGACTACCGTCCAATCATGGGCTCTTGTGCAACCTCCGGGTTCAATAAGAGGTATGACAATTTCTTCATAATCTAAGAAACTATCAGTTTCTTAACAAGCACGCTGCTGCTTGGAGTTAGTTCAGATGTCGGATGAAATAGACTCAAAACCTCACGAACGAATAAAAATGGATCATGAAACGTGATCTGGAATCATTATCTCTTTAAAACCAAGAAGATCGGCACAGAGTCCTGTAAAACCGAGAGTATGGTTCTGTATCAACTAGGGAAGGAAGTGACCTGACACTATTACTTCGCCATATCAGGGCTTTAAATTCTTGTGCCTAGCGTACCTGCTGTCAACAGTCTGAGATTATTGCAGATGCAAACTTTACACTAACTTGCTCCTTATTAAACACAGTGACGCTACGGATTACGCTGAACTTTATAAGAAATGCGGGTTATAAAACACACATGTACTAACGATGGGAGCGCTGACGCCTGGTACACTCAGGGTCTATTTCTGTTCCCTGCTACGAGGCCTCTATTGATCGACCAGATTCGCTGCAGTGACATTACATCGCAAACACCAATGTCAGTACATTCAGTCTGTAATTTAAAGGTCAGGGTATTCTGTGCATACAGTAAGATAGGTCTTTTTGAAGCCACTTAACACAGTGCATAATATCATCCTGGGACAGCAGAATAAGAGCCTTGCATTTTGTGTACATGGGACCGTGCATCGTGAATCGAATTTAATAATTTTCCAACAATATGAGACTTATTCAGTTTATTACATTTCTGTAGGCAGTTCTACATGTTTCGGATGTTGACACCCGTCATCAGGAGCTCGTACAACCTTAAATACACCTTCTGGTATTGATTAACCGGATCTACTACCATCCGCTCTCGTTGTTGAGTTGGAACTCAAATTTCAGAAATCCAATTAAAGATGCAGAAGAACACGGCCCTTGCCAGACCGGAAAGCCGGCTGTTTTGATGATCTGTGCCTTCTATCAGCAGTTTGGCCAACTCAACAACGACAGCGGATTGTAGTAGGTCCGGTTAATCAATACCAGAAGCTTTATTTACAGTTGTACGAGCTCCTGATGATGGGTGTCAGCACCCGAAACATGTTGGGCTGCCTACGGAAATGTAATAAACTGAATAAGTCGCATCTTGTTGGAAAATTATTAAAAACCTTGTATTTCTAAAACATCCACAAATAACTTTAAAAAATAGTGACAAAATTAGCAGCTTATTATTCTCTGAATTATTATATTCTTGTGGACTGGGCCATCCTTGTCCATACACACAAGTTATGTTGATAGTACTGATTTCCTTTATACGTCTAAATAACACAATGGGACGCGTAATTTCTTTCCAATGGTGCAAAAGCCCCTAATGGGCCAGGGCCTCCTCATTATCGAGGCTTTATGATCACATCCGAACACATCGCACTCGGTATAAATCCTACGGACAAGTGATGTGACCGACGCAGACAACACACAACACTCATAAGAGACAGACATCCAAGGCCCCGGCAGGACTCCCACAATCCCAGGAAGAGAAGGGCCGCAGACCCATGCCTGAGACCGCGCGGCCACTGGGATCGGCCCGGGATGCTTTATACAAAGAATATTAACGGCTTCAACTGCAACAGGAACTAGCACAGAGTCAGCATTTATTTTCACCCATGCGAATGCCCTCACCGCAGCACAGACACGCTGCCATAGGTAAAATTCGCCGTTACTGTCAACCCTTTAAATCTCAGTACGTACCACTTAACCAATTAAAAAAAAAAACTATTGTCAAGCACGAAACGAAGCGCCTTCCTTTTCAGATGTTCCTAGCAAGTATATAGCTCTTTATTGAACTGAATAATAAAGCATAAAAAGGATGGATTATGTCCTTATTCATAATAAGAACATTATATTCAAAGCCATAAACTATTCAATAAAATCAGCGACGCGTCAAAAGCATACAGAATGGATAAAGAATAGATATATGTGCGACGTCCCTATTACACACACTAAACTGAAGTCAAATATTTATAAAACCTGACACCTCACATCTCGTTAAACAGTTGCACACACTTCGTTTTTTAAAGTTGTATCAACTCCAGTGTACTGTGGTTTCAATACGCTGTTTTTAATACACACCAATAATTCTAAATTGTGTAAGAGCTTTCGTAGCTTGGTATTCTTAGCAAACGAGCCCATGATCACTACACCTTCCGCATTAGCTTCCTAATCGACCATCTGATCATGGTCAAAATATTTAATGTGTTTATTCTTCTCTTTCCCGATTCTTTCTCATACGAGTACCGTATATTCTCGAATCTAATCCGCACCCTTTTTACAGTTTCAGAGGGCTAAAAAATCAGATGCGGATTAGAATCGCGTGCGGATTAGATTCGCGGTCGTGAGCTGGATTTTAGAAAAAATGATAGAGCCGCTGTACGTGCCGTAAGAACAATGCAATACAATAATTTATTATTTTATTTATTATTTATAATATTATATAATACATAATATTTATAATTTATTATTTATCAGACTCGCCATCATCACTCATAACTGAATCGTTATCCGTCACCCGGTCACTATCATCTTTATCTTCACCATCGTCCTCCCATAGAATGTCATTTTCGGATCCGTCCAAAGCATTGCTTATGCAACGGATAAAGTTAAAGCATTGGCAACATCCAATATTATTCAATCAGTCTGCCTTGTAGGCAAGGGGCGGTTGAAGGAAAGGTGCGGATTAGAACCGCAAACTAACTTTTTTTTTTCGTTTAAGAAATCGGCAAAAACTCGTGCGGATTATATTCGAGAATATACGCTATATTCTTTCAAATATTTTCAAATACTGTTAAATACGTATCACAGACGAAGCAAAGATTATGTCTGAAAGTCAATGTCATTGTCTCGCTCACTCTCCGATGGGTTAAGAAGTGATAAAACTAATTAAGGTACGGTTTCTTCCAGATTGTAAGATAATGTCAGTAGAAACCGGCCATGTCTGCGGCTGTTAAGACGTGTGCCATATCTCACAAAGCTCCACATGCGGTGTTAAATTGTCGAAATATTAGCGTTCTTTCTTCTCCTTACAATGCGGATATGGACCACTCAATAAGAAGCTGTTAGAATACATTGTGGTCCGACTGTACTGGTTCCCAGCACACATAAATAATCGTCACCTTCTATAATTTGGTACCCATAACTCCACTTAACTTGAAGTTAAATCCGCTCCTTATTCTTGTCCTTGGCACGTGGATCTGATTGGCAACCATAAAGTGGCGTGTTTCGCTGTACATGCCATAAACGCAACACAGCATGCTAGCCTGAAACGTGAAGTACTGAATTTCTATTTTCCATAAGGCTGATTGAATTAGAACAGCATACAAGGTAAGTCTATTTAAAACAATTACCTTAGCAACATACGCGCCTTAAAACTGACGTGTACTGCAGTCAAGAAATATGTGAACCATGTCCTGCTCAGTTACCATGGAGGTAATTTACCATAACTCTTACAATAAAACCAACCAGATGCACTATTTTCTCAAATTTATTTTTGGAATAGAACTCTACATGTTTCGGACAGGTTTTCTGTCCATCATCAGGAGTCTAGTACTGTATACACAGCAACAAGTATATATCATACAGGTTTTTCTGGCTGCTTGCTACCGGGATCAGGATTAGTGCATCTCGTTGGTTTTATTATAAGAATATATCACGATGCACGGTTCTCTGAATGTCAAATTTATCACAACTCACTCAAATTTAGCTTCTGCAGTCAACATATTTAAAAATTCAGAAATCTAATTAAAGATGCCGAAGAACGCGGCCGCTACCAGACCGGAAAACCGGCTGTTCTGGTAATCAGTGCCTTCTATCAGCAGTTTGGCCAATTAAACATGGGCACAGTGGTGAAATAATGGTAACAATGCGTGCAGATTACTCATTTTTGTTAACTCGATATAGACAAGAATAAGCTTTGTTTGTCACCCGTCACACATGACAAACTATCGAATAAGGAAGGTTCTTTACTGGGAAACGTTTATGTCCTGGCTGTTTCAAAACATCTCATTAGTTCAATCCATAAATACGCCACAAGATGACAGTACAAACACGCCGACGCTACTCAGCACAATTTTCATTCTTCACTATCTGCATTCGCCTGCGGAGCACGAAAAAAATAAATTTGGGCATGCGAGAAGATAAATGATGCAAAATCAAGCAAAATGTCAGTTTTAATACATTTTTTTAAGTTTACAGTATAGCTGGCAGCTATTGTGTCATCAGGTTCTTTTCACAAAAGAGAACACATTTTCTTACCACAAATTTCCTATCTATTCCACGGCACTTCCTCTTCCGCAGCAACAAGAAACCACGAGCGACCGTGCCAAGGTCCTTGGGCATGTTGTTACTCACAGAACTCACGCGCAGAAGTTCCTGAATCTCACAGGAGGGAGAACCTGTACACGAGTTTCCCGTTTTACCACCCATGCACATCAAAATCCACGTCTTGCCATTCTGCTACTGTCTTCGTCTAGCCATCAGAGTCGTTAGTAGTTACGAATGGGACCACAGGGTAGCAGGACTAAACAGGCGTGAGGAGCACCTATGCTTCAGTCTGTACTGCAGTATAGGCCTGTGTCTAGAACGGTACACAGGAGGCACATGAAGTGAAATGGTGACTTCAAGTGTCCCTCACAGGTCATAATGTACAGAATGTGTCAAACAGGAGGGTTATCCGTGTCGATCGTACGTACATAGACGGAAATTGTGAAATCTTCCCGTTAAAATTTCAACGGGCTGTGTACAGGTATCCTACATGAAGGCAAATTTCACCTTTACTTCAAAGTCTGCGTCCGTAGACCCTGCCCTCGGGGAAAATGTTGTGCTCATATACGAGTATATTACACTCACAGGTTGCGTTATTAGCCAGAAGGCCCAAAACTGTTTTAACGTTATGGAAAGGGAGGGGAGACAAACGAATAAGGGGGGTGGAAAAAAGGACGGTAGAGGATTAGGGAAGAAGATAAGAACGGGGCAATAAATAAATAAGTAGGGCCAAATAAAGAAAAAGGGGAGAAGGATGAACACGTAAAAGAAGTTATTTTCCACCAGATGTTAACATGCGCATGGGCCAAGAAATTACACCCACAAGACAAGATTCCTGAGACAATTTAACGGGCATTATCGTTGTGGTCTCGCCTTTGTGCTGATGTCTGACTCAATATTATACTTAAACTCAATTTATTATGTAAAAAAATAATAAATGGAAAGATTTAGCCTTGCATTTTCACGGACGTTTGACTAATATAGCAACAATACACGACAGTACTTTTCTGTGGCGTCTGTCACAATTTCACTTAACGTTCATCAGTCTAGATATAGCAACAACAACAACAACGCTTTGGGAGTTACACGTAAGCTTATTCTTAATCTGACATGATTAGAGCAGAACAGGTTACCAAATACATGGCGATAAGACAAGCAGCATACATGGAAGAGGCGAAGAAGACAAAATAAAAAAACAATTCGCTAGGATAATTTGAAGGGACAGACCACTTTGAAGACCTTGGCAGATGGCGAAAAGTAACATTACAGAAAGAGAATGTAATGACATTATGTACAGCCACATGATTCGGGAAAGATCCCGGATGCGTGTTGTTACGGACACTATTGTAACTTAGGGTTCCGTACAAGGACGGGAATTTCTCACTCAGACACACGACAATCAGTGTCTCAAGAAGCACTCTGAGTTAATGAAGCAGAAACTACTTCTTGTATTAAGTTACTGTTTTGTAGCCATGACAGTAATTAGGCCAAAACACAGGCCTACCTGCACGGTATCACACGCAAATACCATTTACAAATAAAAATACTTACTCCTCGAGCATCACACATCTAACGAATTTGGGCGGGGTCGGGGGTGGGGGAGGACTGCAATGAATACACTGATACGTCGACCACACCTCAGCGCATCGGATGAACCGAATATCTAGCTTCGCGAAATGTTAATTTGAAAAATCGCGCAGTACCAGCTAACATAATACTGCATCATACAACTTGCAACGACACTTCCGCTTTATAAAGCGCCGTCCTATGAAGCAACTTCACGGCTGCAGGCTACAGCCCAGCGCTAACAGGATGGGGTCTTATTTGACTTGGCAAGAATTCAAAAGGTAAAATATATAGCGACAACATTCCGTGTGTCGGCACACCTTACACAGTGCGGCGGTTAGAGTTGTGAAATCATAGTCTTGCGGGTGGTTATCGAGTTTTAAAAAACATGCTCTTTCCATTTTCAGGATACAATATGGACGCAGAAGGTTCCCCCGAAACGTCGGCCACCATACACAAGACCATAAACTCGATGTTCACCGCCATGCCAAATCTCACGATACAGTCTGTGTGCCACTTGGAGAAGGGCCTACACTTACTTGAATTTTGATGTTTGTTGGACCGTGCATCATTGTGATAACTGAAGAATAAGAACCAACTAGATGCTACTTATTTTATTGTACTTCTTATAGGCTCAACATGTTTGGGCACTACTATGCCCATCATCAGGAGCTCACGATTATAATGTTGATTACCACATTGGTCGTCTCGTTCTTGTGTTGCTGTAGGTTGGAAGTTAGGTGCGGGTAGGCTGGAGTAGTGTCCGGGCTGCAGGTTATAGACTACCCGCACCTAACTTCCATTCTACAGCAACCCAAGAACGAGACGACCAATGCGGTAATCAACAATCTAGAAGCGAGCTCCTGATGCTGGGCATAGTAGTACCCGAAACATGTTGAGCCTATAAGAAGTACAATAAAATAATAAGTAGCATCTAGTTGGTTCTTATTCTTCACTTACTTGAATGTTCTCAGGTAACATTATTACAAGGCTGACAAAGTTGTATGGCAGAGGAATTATTTCTGCGCAGAATTACACGTTTCGTTTTCATTCATGACGATGGTGCGTTGTCATATACTGCTATAAAATGATGCAGCATTTAACCAATTGAATTATTTTACTCCAAAATTGAGAACTGCGCTCTTCTGGGCTATTACGAAAGAAGTAGCGGTAATTCCTTACCGACGTTTAGGGACAACGTATCGGTTCCGAAACGTCGGTACGGAATGACCACTACCCGCTGAGTAATAGCCCAGAAGAGCGCAGTTCTCATCTACCTCGCGGAAGCCTGAAATCACGCTTATTCCAAAATGATTTCCGTAAAAGAACAAAATAGATGAGTCTACTACATTTTTTAAATTTCCAGTTTACATCTACGTGAAAATAGCATAAAGTCAAGATGGTAATGACAGACACCACTATTCAAGAAGTGCCTCTTCAGAATCTGATTTCCTTCCTTTAAAAAAAGTTTCAGATATACGTGTTGCGCTCCCGTGCGCCCACTTCAAATTTTAACCCAGCTATCAGACTTTCATGAAACCTGGTATTAATATTAAGTCAGTGGCGGATACCCCAACACCATACATTTTAACTTCGTACAATTATTAAGACCAACATTGCGAACGCCCGAACTTGTGAGACACGAGAAACATCAGTGTCGCCTACTTCTCAATCCTAAAATGATGTGGGCCTAAGGTAAGAGATCTTGAGAAATCAAGTCTCTTACATAAAGGCATTACTGTCTGTACAATAACAATGTGGCAGCCGAGAAAAAATGGTCTTTAACTCTCAGCTGGATGCCATGATCTAATGAATCATTCGAGTCGGACAAGTGGGTATTAACACACAACATACACAAGCCTACACGTTGTATACGAAATTCAACAATTCAAACATACAGACGATGTGAAACTTCTGAGTTATACGCTACAGATTTAACGCAAACAGAATGCATACTTCAGAGTTCAGTTCTTCCTACTTTCTTTCTTCGACTCGCCTCTTCTACCTACTCACTGCGGGTGTAAAGGGTCACTGTTGCTCCTGATCACACGCACTGACATAAACACACACCCGGTAGAACTTCCCTGGACGAGGGATCGGCCTGTCGCAGAGGCATTTACAGTTTAGTCTTTCATAAAGGTAAAAAATAACACGAATGCTAACGGATAAGTAGGACTGATATGTATGCAACAGGAATGTAAACTTTATGAGTTTATTCGCAACTCCTCGTACTGTGCTGGTACTGTTATCGATTAGGAATTCCTTCCCGCAAAAACCTAATACTGGTGCAGTAATGTCCAATAACAGCTATGCAGTAGTGCAGGAATTCGCACAATAATATGGCAGAACTCCTTCTGTTACAGCCGACACCCCAACACTGCTTCAGCATAAGCGCCTGAGAGCATTGGCATTCTGTCCAATTATTTAAACTCACTAAGCATATCACAACGACGTTAACTCAGCCTCTTCTCATCACAACGCTGAAGTTCTCGTCGATCCGGACCAGCAGGCCTTCTGAATACGACTGTAGACTATCCATAATTACCGACTGGACGGAAGTTTCGTAACACCCCACAGCTGTCCCACTCAGGCAACAGCAATGCGACCGACCTTAGACCGACATCACGTCACATGTGATGATACATACGGCGCAATGACGAACAATAACAAACACATGCGACCGTAGAGTTAAGTAATCGCAAAGTGACGGTGGCACTTCGCTTGCGTAACCTGTGGAAAAATATGCAGCACAACAGGACGTTGTCTGGAAAACAACGCAGCGAGGCTACTTGGAAGAAACTATAGAGTATTTGAGTATTTATACTAATGCCGGTTCTGCTCAAACAAACCATTACAATTCCAAGCAACGTCAATTACAATTCAACTTCTCTGAAAATCATACCTAAATAACTGAAGACTTTTGGGGTTATTTTGAACTGTCTGCAGATACTTTGGGATGGCACGCAGGCGCGATGCGGTAGGGAATAAAATATGAAAACTGCAAAACTGTCGTCGGCTCTAACAGTCCTTTAGCAACGTTCATTTAGTAGTTTGTCTTACGACAGGTTCAAAGCCTCTTCCAAAGCGAGCTCTCCACATAGCGCGATCTATAACTTCCTCCATCAAATGTGAGTATCTTCTCCTTTCCTTAAGGTCATCCAGTAGCTTCCTACGTTTTCTTCCTCGTCTTCCTGTCACTTCTATCCCACCTTTTATCTTTCCTTCAATAACATGTTATAGAAGGCAGTTTCTACGCAAAATGTGACAAATCCAGTTAGCCTTCCGTTTACTTATTTCATGTAGGATATTACTCTGCTCCTTGACTCTAAGTAATACTTCTTCATTTCTCACATGATTGGTCCATCTGATCTCCTCCATCCTTCTACAGCACTACATTTCAGAACTTTCCAGGTGTTTCTGATCTACTGCCCGAAGCGTCCAAGTTTCAGTACCATACAAAGCTATGCTCCAAATGTAGCACTTCACTAGTTTCTTCCTCAGTTTTACATCCATTGTGCTAGTAAAAAGAGCCCTCTTCTTGTTGAATGCAGCTTTAACCATAGCAATCCTACATTTAATTTCACAAGTACATCTTCCATCATTTGTTAACATGCTACCAAAATATTTAAAATATTCCACATTCTCTAGTTGTTTTTGGTCTACCATGATTTTTACATACTCATACATAATATAAGATAAACAGCACATGTGATATGAATATAGAATACAGGGTTATTCGAAATGACTGTCGGGGTTTTAACAACTTGTCATACACAATACACTTGAGATAGGAGTATATGTTTTTTTTTATTTAATAGAACAACAATCCAAGTTTTTCTTTCATACCTTACAGATACTCTATATGTGCACCCTTTGTGATTCCACAAACATCAACACAATAGTCGAGTTCGTTCCAAACTGTTCGTAGCATGTCAGCGGTGATGGTTTCAATGGCGGTTCTGATTCGTACCTTCAGTTCCGGGATACTTGCGGGAAGAGGAGGACGTAACCCCATAGAAAAAAATCACATGGGGTTGCATCTGGAGAACGAGGTGGCAAGT
>Ga0131853_10025509_pt1 | contig 10653 bp, 5 predicted proteins | sample TergutLab28metaG_FD_92764 | JGI IMG/M metagenome (GOLD analysis project Ga0131853, IMG submission 92764) | Labiotermes labralis P1 segment gut microbial communities from Petit-Saut dam, French Guiana - Lab288 P1 (version 2) (version 2) | ecosystem: Host-associated > Arthropoda: Insects >... | reverse complement strand
AGAGATGAGTTATACTTCGTGTTGATAGTTGGCTCTTTGGAAGATAATGAGGAGGCTGCCGTCTTGATCCCAAAAAATCGAGAAGAGAAATTTTCCAGTGGATTTTTGCAATCAGAATTTTTTGGGGCGGGGTGAGCCGCTATGCCGCTTGTGCTTGTTGCTTTGTCTCTGGGCCATAGCGATATAACCAGATTTCGTCCATGGTCTTTAATCGCGACAGGAAATCATTTGGATCACGCCGAAAAAATTTGAGAAGTTGATCAGACGACTGTCACCGTTGACGTTTTTGATCCGCGTTCAGGCATTTCAGGACCCGCTTCGCGGAGAGCTTCCGCATGTCCATATCTTCATGAATGATGGACCCAACGCGTTCACGTGAGATGCCCAGTTGCTCTGCTATTGATTTAGCCAAAATCCGGCGGTCTTCCAAGATTAACTCGTGAATTTGATCAGTAACTTCCAGGGTGGCCACTGTTTTGGGTCGTCCAGGACAAGGCGCAACAAATCACCACGTTTAAACTGGGCCATCCAGTTTTTGACGGTGGCATACGATGGTGCACGTTCCCGTAATGTTTCCCTCAGAACGGCGTGAATTTCCTTCGGCGCCTTGCCTTGCAGGAAAAAAAATTGATGACAGCTCGCGTCTCGATGTTGTTGAAATCGCGCGCGTCGCCCGACATGCTTCCTTTCACCCTCTGTAACAAGAAAAGACTTGCAATTCGGCAAATGAACAGACCCCTCTTTCCAACGACACTTTCGATTTCGTCCTACGACATCGGGAAGTAGGTCGGGCGAAGGACTTATCAGCACCCCCTCGTACGTATGTCTGACAAGCTGGTGGCCTATATCTACACTATCTACATATTTTCTGTTATCAGTAACACAAAGTAAACCATGCCCGAACCTCCTATGTTTTCACTGCAGTCGTTGATAAAATTGTCTTCCTTTCGTAGCTGTCCCGTTTCGTAGCTGTGACAGGTCAACCTACCGCAGACCATTCTACATAACCAATAAGTTGCTTCATCCGTATGAGTTCAGCATCCACTTTTGACAGTTCAGTCACCTCGAAATGGAGACAGTACCTTCCTACGAAACATGGCGCAGAAATACAAACGGAGACGAAGATTTGTTGTTGTGTTTACTTTACCGAATAACAATATTCCTCTTTTAACATTCATAGGTCCGTGTATCGCTAATATATTCTCAGAGAACAACCAACAAGATGCGACTTTAGTCAATTTATTAATTTCTGTAAGACGATCTGCATGTTTCAGACGGGTTTTCCTTCCATCATCAGGAGCTACCTGGTACCTGCTGCTAGCCTGGCCCAGCCAGGCTAGCAGCAGGTAGCATTAATGGTCTCACAAATGCCTGACGCTGTATGTGCAGTTTTGAGCTCCTGATGATGGACGGAAAACCCGTCTAGAACATGCAGATCGTCTTACAGAAATCAATAAATTGAGAAAAGTCGCATCTTGTTGGTTGTACTCTGAGTAATATATTCCTTTTGGATTCTTGAACCCCAAGGATGGGACTGATAGATCGTTCCGAAACGCCGTTAAAAAATCACCGCTGTGTAATAACCCAGAAGAGCGCAATTCTCTGCTACTTCGCGGCAGAAGCTTGAAATCACCCACAGCATTCCACGTTAATATGTACATTAAAAAGTATCTGTAGTACGGGACAAATATCCAATGTCAATCAATTTTCAGTTCCAGCATTATTAGACCAAATTTTAAAAGGATTTGTAAAACCCCCTCCCATCTCTTTAGGCCAAATTTTCAGAGCTGAAATAATAAAAAAAAAACATATTAACGAATTTTATTTAACCTTTTAAAATTTACCCCACATCAAATTGAGTAGCAACCTTTCTATAAATTGGTACTGGAATTACTTGCATTTTATCCTGATTTTGTGATCTATCTGCCTACTGTTTGTCTTGGTATAATCCGGTAGATATCTGGCTTTATATTTTGTATCTGATATTAATACCTGGTAGATTAATGAAGAAATGTGAGCTAACAATGTGTAACTTTAAAGGAGAAAAACAACTAAACTAAGAAAGACCAAAAGCGGTAGTGTGGCTGAAAAGGACACTGAGGGCTATGTTTGGGCGTAAAACGGGAAATTAGCAACAGGATGGAGAAAATTGCATAAAGATGATATTCGTAATTTTTACTTTTCACCAGGAATTATTTTTGGCACCAGTAATAGAGAATACGACGGACGGGGCATGTAGTATGCATGGGAGACAAATTTTGTAAACGCAAACTACAGTGAAGAGAATTGCTGGAAGAATCTTGAGTGAATATGTTGGTTATATTAAAACAAACAATGACTTTTCGAATGCGTGAAAATTCATGACAATTCTAAAACCCAAAATTTCGGCTATTGACAGGGTTTTCAAAATTTTTATGTGTACAGTGTCGGTGAGAAAGTCATGTCCAGTTCATGGTCGTGAATAATGGCAAGAAGAATCTTGACACGCCTGTTACTATGCAGATTGTAAACTCGTGCCCTGATTTTGACGTTTTTTGACCGTGCATCTCAGTATATTTATATATACATGTAGAGGCATGAAATAAAACGTATTGTGAAACAAATTTTGTGCATCAAGTTGGTTAAATACTGTGATAAATTGTGCCCCGAGTTTTAAGTGAAATGTGATTTAATTTCTGAAGGGACAGAGGTTCAGTTTCCACCACAGGAGAAGTTTTCTGTTCGCAACCGCATTCTTCGGACTGGCTGTGTGGTCAACTCAGCCTCTTATCTAGGGGAGCCTTTTCTTCGAAACAATGCTTTTGGAACAAACGCTGAACGCTCACTCCTTTCAGGCTAGAATGCGTGAGGATATCCAACAACAATTCCTCGACTGTCAGGTCCGTACCCTAGTTACAATACCCACTATACTACCCCGGATCACTGCTAGTTTACCTAAGATAAAAAACGAAAAACAAAATAAAAATAATCTGGCTAGATTCACGTCTGTAGGGCACGAAACCATAAGAATTTCAAACCTGTTGAAAAGATTAAAATCAATTAAACCATGGACAAGAAATACAGAGTAGCTTTAAAATATTTCCTGAATTCGCTGGTATAATTTAGAAAAATTCGCTGATGTACTTTACGGGAATTGTTGCACTGTGAATGAGAAACGTACAGTGACGTTCTTCGTCGCCTTAGAGATGCAGTCAGAAGGAAACGCCCCGAAAAGTGGGGAACCAACAATTGGTTTCTCTTTCACGAAAATGCTCGAGCACACCGGTAGGTTTTGGTCAAGGATGTCTTAGCAAAGAGCAATGCGACAATACTGGAGCATCCCCCATACTCTCCTGACCTGGATCCAGCTGATGTTTAATGTTCCCTCGACCAAAATCAGCATTGAAGGGAAGGCGCTTTTGTGATGCTACTGACTTCATCAAGAATGCGACGGAAGAGCTAAAAAGGCTACCACGTTTACAGTCGCTGACAGAAGGGTATAGTTGCACGTTGCACGTAGGGAATATTTGGAAGGAAATGTAGCTTAAATTATTATACTGTTCGTATTTCAGAGAAATGAAGTGATACCGGGCACATTTTGAAGCTACCTCATGCAACAGTTAAAATGACATGTGCTGCATAAAGGGTGTACAGAAGGATGGGAAAGAATCAATGCGTCCCAATTAAAATGCACGGAAAGGGAAAAGAGTGAGTCGGCCAAACGGAATATAATTTCAATATAGGGCAAAAAGAGCATATAATCATAATATGGAAAACATCTTTATACGAAGAAGGTTCAGTGCTTACTGGAAACCACGTCTTTGAACATTGTTGAAAAAAGAAGGCAACTGAATACTCTAGCAGAAAGTCGCATGTATCAAAACTCCCAGAAAACGTACACATGAGTGGTATTATGCTAAACCTTAGAACCCAGTGCTTTGTATTATATTCAACCAAGAGTAAACAAGACGGTAGTATAGGTCTCGAAAATAGTAACCTGCGTCACACCTTCGATCTGTCCCTTAAGAAAGCAATGTGGGCAAGCGTTAAATTTTGTCATTCGTGTTCGGTTCTACACTCGGGTGGAAGACTGACAGCGATTGGAATTTTTTGTTATTACATCCAGGACAACGCCGGGGTAGTATTTTTAAAGATATTGTTAACCCTTCCTTCCACAAATTTTCCAACCCATTATTGCTTCATTAACCGGTCTACCATTCGGCAGCCTGCAGGTTTGCTGCGTCGTTCAATGAATTATAAGTAAGCACCTACACATGACAAAACGCGTTTTTAAAAGCCAGTAGAAAAGTAAGGGACTGCTATATACATTTAATAAAAAAATAAGTAGTATAAGCACTTTTGAAAAGTAATTACTATCCCGTATTATTAATTATTCCACTGAAGGTTTATTTTTACAATCAACGCAACGTTCGCTGCAGACAATGAATTTACTCACCCCAATTGCAGCACTACAAATCACCGACATATATAAATGCCAATAAAATGAAATGAAAAACCAATATTGCCTCAAACTTGTAAGGAATAATTTATGGATGCGCATTGATACATTACAAACAATGTGTCTGGTATCACAAGAAAGAGAATATATATATATATATATATATATATATATATATATATATAAGGTATATTTTAATGAGATATTTAATCATGATAAGATAATATTTGTAGCATAAAGTAAATTGTTTGATTTATGGTATTGAATCAATATCTTCATCTAAGTTATCTCTTTACTACAAAGCAGCTGGTATCAACTGTTTGTACGTATACACGTGCAGTAGTATCTTGTGAAGACGGCAGTGAGAATAAGAAATGTTTATCGAAAATTCTTACCACGTAGACAAATGCAAACGAAAATTGCTGTAGAACCTAATGTCAGATTTCTTTTAAACCTGTCAAGTACTCTCGGAAATGAATAATGTAGAATGACAAATCTGACCTCCCCGTTATGCGTCCATTTTAAGCATTATGACAAGAGAACTAAACAGCAATAAAGTTTTTGTTAATCAGTTTCTGTACGTGTCATATTTTTGCGCAGTTGTCATAGAAAATGATTACACACAAGGCGTATGTTGAAAACTTTGAACATGTTACTTGGTCTGATGTAGTTTCGGCAAATAAACAAACCAAAGTTCAAAGAGTCCTAACTTCTGGCTCTTCAAAGAGCGGCTGCATTTTGATGTACGCTATGTCAACTGGGTTGGCACACAAGTAAGTCCCGTCAACAGTGATATTCTCCTAAAATGTTACATGTTTTAAAAGTTTGATGGGATGGCTTTATATGGCTTCAAATGTTATGTAACATAACAGACCTCAGTACATGTTTCCGTCTTGTTGGACATAACCTACGCGATTTCAGGCTTTTGCCGCGATATAAAAGAAATATTCGCTCTTAGGTGGTGTTACACAGACTAAATTGATAATTTTCCGACCTTTCGGGACAACCTGTCAGTCCCATTTCAAGGGTGAAACAGTCCAAAAATATTTGCGCTGTACTTAATTTCCTTAGATGAAACACGGAGGTAAAGAATGAAATTATTCATTAACTTTTCTTATTATCAAACAAACAATTTGCACGTACAACTTATCTATAATAATACAGTCGTTTCCCCTACACGTTTCGGCAGTCGACCGCCATCCTGCGGGAGCAGCACCAATATTTTAAACGTAATAAAGCCACTTGATGCGTAGTAATAAAATATGTCATAGTTATTATATCACGTATTGCCTGTTGCGCTGCGATCCTGTACCGAGTCACGACCTCCCCTGACGGGGCTTCGTGGTCACACTCTGACACACCACACTCGATAGGACCACTCTGGATGAATGATCAGCCCGACACAGAGACCTCTACCTGACAACAAGTAACACCCACAAGAGACATCCATGCCCCCAGCTGAATTCGAACCCACAATCCCAGCAAGCAAGCCTTACTCCGCGCGGCCATTGGGATCGGCAATTATCTCTGCTTGTTATCACACAAAATACATGAGCTTACTGCGTGTGAGATTACAGTCCTTTACAATAATATTGTAGTAAGCTGTGCCCCGTTAACAGCCGAAACATGTAGGAGAAGAGACTGTATTGTTATATATTTTGTACTGCAAATTGTTGGCCTTGTTAATAAGATGTTGCGCGGAATGTGCAACAATAAACTATTTATTAAAGGATTGTAACGTTAGTAGATACATTACACGGCAATTACATTGCGCACTTTATGTTGGCTAAAGTCTGATATAAAAAATACTCGATGTTTCGCTAGTTGGCTCTATTTCTTTCGTCATGTGATTGCCTGTCGTTACAAGCTTCGCCTTTCCGTTTGAGTTACGTTGGCGCCGACAGATCCATTGGTCTCTTTGACCTCCTGCATCGTAGGATCTCGAGAAGGCTTTTAATCAGTTTGAACCGACATCGCTGTGCGTTTCGCCCTCTTGTTTACTTCACCCTCGGGCCATTCATCTAGAACCCTTTTGTCTTATAAAATCTTCTCATTTCCGCCTGAATGGTATTACGGTATCAAATTTACTTAATAACGCACGGTTTTGTATTTCGCCGTCATACAGCACACTGCTGAAAACACTTTTCTGTTCGTTTCTTGTTCACATCAGTGTTGGCCCACTGACAGACTAGTTGGTTAGTAGCACAGCATTCTGTCGACACTACTTTGAATACCAGCTGATGACCAGAATCAGGGGATTTTTATAGCATTTCCCTGTTGTTACGACTAAGCCATGAGACAGAAGACGGGTAAGGGCCAGACATCTCTGTCTTCCCTCAAGGTTCTAGAAAGGTTCTAGATTGACCGTGGTGTTCACCGATCCTCCTATTCATTGTGTACCATGAATTCGTTCATGGCCGGAACTTGAACATCCAGCTCCATCTATTTCTGATGCCAAGAGTGCACGTATTTTTATTTTGACTTCCCCAGACATTTTAAATGCGTGATGTTTAATTTTACAAAATAAACAATTTAATTTAGCCATTACGTATTATTAGAAGCTTGACCGCGAGTATTTGCAAGTAGCAGGAGAGCTGTGTAGCTTCTGTATTTGACATGTCCGAACATTCGTTAGAAAATCCAAGAAATAGTCACTGTGTTGAATGAGCATCGCTTTTGTGTGTTTTGTGTTTTATGTCCCTGACTGGAGCCTTAGCCTGAACAATGCTGTCTTAACATTTCTGTCCTTTCCTCCATAGCCCAAGCATGCAGGAACAATGAGACGAATTTATACGTAACTCTCCTGTCCATGTAACTTATAATTTATTATTCGCAACAATCCTGTGATCTGCAGAACGGTATAGCATATCTGGGTAAATGACCAACTAGATGCACAATTACGTTATATAATGCTACTTTATTATTATAATCTTCTACATGTACATGTTTCGAGCAACTCTGTGCTCATCATCAGGAGGTCAAATTGTATTAATACAGCATGTGGTATAGTATTCTCTGTAACCTACCGTCCGGTGTGCACACCTGCACACCATCCGGTGTGCAGGTGTGCACACCTGACGGTACAGAGAATACTATACCACATGCTGTATTAATACAATTTGACCTCCTGATGATGAGCACAGAATTGCTCGAAACATGTACATGTAAAGGATTATAATAATAAAACACTTATCATATAACGTAATTGTGCATCAAGTTGGTCATTTACCCAGATTCGTACCAGGATGCACGGTTAGCAAAACACAAAATTCGGTATAGCATATGTAGGCTATAAATCAGTGAATAAATTAAATAACATTGCTACATATTCTACAAGTCATTCGCCTGAGCGAATGACACATAAAAAGGGAAATTCCGACAAAAATTTACAATATGGCTCCTCCGTCCACCATGTCCTGTCCGCTTGTCGAACCCATTTTCACAGGCATGCGATTCATTTGTTTCGGGTTTTCAGTTCCTCTGGTCAGACACTCAGCGCAGCGTGAGCGCCAGCACGCGCGCGCACACACTTCATGGGCCGTCTGGAGATCGCTGATCCGATTCGGTAACCCTCCATAGAATAAAACCGTGGACTGTAGATGTTTATCCATCAAACCTAACTGTTGTATTTGATTTTTTGATGGATTTTACTCCTTTGAAAATTTGATACTCGCTTAGATGATCAACAGGTTCCCCTTGATTATAGAAGCAGGATACTCATTTTAATTTTCACTGAATATTCACTATTGGATTCTATTCTGACTTAGGTACGTCCGACCCGCAATTTAATGCCATGTTTCTCAGAGATCCGTGTTAACATTACCTATCTCATACATCTGGACCTCACAAGTAATCCTTTCAATTGGGTTTTGGGACTAAAATTTTGTACGCGTTTCTGAGCCTTCCTACATATTGCTTCAAGTTATTTTTGCTGAAGATTTAGTCTATATAAGTTGCAGAAATATGAGATGGTATAAAAATGGCAATTTAATTGAGTTAAGTGTGCAGCAATTTTCGATTATAATAATCATACGGTCAGTTATTTACAGCAGGGTTTAAGACGAAAATTGCCGAAGTTGAGCTAAGTAACAAAGCAATACAATAAGCACACTAATTTAAATTGTATGAGGTAGAATGCCGAAAATATTCTCGTGTGATAACTTAGAGTTTATTTGGATTATTTAGTTGTACATAATTAAATATTATTTCATGTTACTGTTTTCCGTGTTCGATTACGAATTTACAGGCAGTTCGCTGAAGTAAGTACAGTCTTGCGCATTTTAAATTACATTCTATAAAATGTAAAGTGAATTTTTGGTTATGTTAGAGAATAAGAAGTTATAGTAGACGTGAAACAAACGTGTTAAATTTGAACTTTCAAGACAACTGGACCTTTCGGATAGTTGAGTTTAGAATATCAGAAAGACTACTGAATCATTGAGGCGATATGTGTATGAAGAGCTGGAAAGACAGAGGTGGAATGTGTCAAATTAGCGTGAAATTTTGAAACTTCAGGACCAACAATAGTTTTATATTTACCCCCTCACCTATTTATGATCATTCTTCACACACACACGCGCGCACACACACACACACTCATATACACACACACACACCACACACACACACACCACACACACACACGTAAAAAAAACACACACACACACATACACACACACCACACATACACACACACACCACACACATACACACACATGCACATACACATACACACCACACACACACATACACACACACATAAACATATACACACATACACACACACACACCACACACACACACACACCACACACACATACACACATACATACACACAATACACACACATATACACACATACCACACACACATACACATACACACACCACACACACATAAAAACACATAAACACATATATACACACACACACACATTCACACACCACACACACATACACACACCACACACACACACAAATACAAACACATACACACACCACACACACACACACATACACACAAACGCCACACACACATACACACACATAAAAACACATACACACACCACACCCACACACATACACACACATAAACACGCACACACACCACACACACACAGTTGAAGCTAAACCTTTTATTTTAGTTGCAGAAAAATAGGTGGCTTCATTAACACTTTAAACGCCAAGTTAAATCCCATCTGCCATTTGCTGGCATTATTAGGAGCTCACCATATTCTCCGCGTTAGCAGGATAAGGGTTAAAGACTTTCCGGGGATAGAATTCAGTATTCTTCAAATCACTTAACGCTTCTATTAGATGTACACCTTCTGTCTGTGTAATCTAACATGCAACGTGTAAGTGAATACAGTGCCTGCTAACAATACACAATAATGGAACTTGCTTGTAGCCATTGTAAACCATAGCGTGTTAGACAATGACTCAGTGACAACGAAAATGATTATCAAATTTGACTCCCATGAAAACACACTGTTTGAATTGTATGTAGGAGGCACGCAGTTTGAATCTCGGTCGATAAACCTGCTGTTTGGGCTGAGTTTCATGCATCTCCATATTCTTCCTGCAATATTACTTCAAAGAAAATTTTTCTTCTCCATTTTCTTGAGGACATTACATACGCAGTTCATCCTATCAACACTAGTAAGCATTTCACTAAATAAATTGTCGTTAATTAATAGACGGACGGAAGTACCAACTTACAGGAGCAAAAACACTCAGAAGTGCTTTTCTTTCGATTTTTTCAAAATCGGATTCTTCTGCCATGAATTTAATGGAAACAGCAGCCTAAAGTTACTTTAATATGAAGACTCAAGTTTCCTGCGATGTTGCGCAGTACCTACTGGTAATTATTAACCAGCGTTTTGGATGAGAGTATTGCTACCAAGTTTAGGACTAAGAAGTCAAATGCTTGAATCTGAAGATGAAGACATTGCAATCCTCCAGAAGGATGGTACCTATACACTAATCGACAAATACCAGAACACTTATTCTTCACTAACACTTCTGTGTGTGCTTTAATATTTACAGCAAGGAAAAATGTAACCAGTTCGGTACCGCATTGTATAGGCAGAGGAAGTGACGTCACTCTCAACTCTGTACCCTTTGCACAACCAGTTCGGTACCGCAGTGTATAGGCAGAGGAAGTGACGTTACTCTCAACTCTGTACCCTTCGCACAACCAGTTCGGTACCGCAGTGT
>Ga0131853_10025507_pt1 | contig 10653 bp, 6 predicted proteins | sample TergutLab28metaG_FD_92764 | JGI IMG/M metagenome (GOLD analysis project Ga0131853, IMG submission 92764) | Labiotermes labralis P1 segment gut microbial communities from Petit-Saut dam, French Guiana - Lab288 P1 (version 2) (version 2) | ecosystem: Host-associated > Arthropoda: Insects >... | reverse complement strand
TATATAGAACTATAATTTTGCCTGTTGTTTTGTATGGGTGTGAAGCTTGGTCGCTGACATTGCGGGAGGAAAGGAAGCTGAGGGTGTTTGAGAATATGGTGTTGAGGAGAATATTTGGACCTAAGAATGACGAGATAACGGGGGAATGGAGGATATTGCGTAACGAGGAGCTAAATAAATTGTTCTCCTCACCCAATATTGTGCGGGTGATAAAATCGAGAAGAATGAGTTGGGCTAGGCATGTGGCGCGTATGGGTGAGGCGAGGGGGGTGTATAGGGTCTTGGTGGGGAAACCGGAAGGAAAGAGACCACTGGGGAGACCTAGGCTTAGATGGGTGGATAATATTAAGCTGCATCTCCAGGAGGTGGGATGTGGGTATATGGACTGGACTGGGCTGGCCCAGGATAGAGATAGTTGGCGGACGCTTGTGAGTGCGGTAATGAACCTTCGGTTTCCGTGAAATGCTGGGAATTTCTTGTCTAGCTGCAAACCAGTTAGCTTCTCAAGACAGACTCTGCACCATGGAGTAAGTAAGTAAGTAAGTAAGCGTATAATTATTTTAATATTTTTTTAAATTTCAATATTAATAAGTCATAGTACAAAATGATACACTACAGAGTTTCCACGGTTTGATATAATTTAGATTTTTGTCGTCTTGGCTGGATACCGTGCAGTTTTATAAGTGATAACTCCAATTTCGAGACACAAACAAAATGAACATTGCTGAGTTACAAGCTGTGTCTGTTTTCGGTGCAGAAGACGTAAGCGGCAATTCACTCGAAAACGCCAGTCAGCGCTATCACAATGCTCCGTGTCATAGTTTATAAAACAGTAACATTTTCTCTGAAGATTTTTGTATGATCGAAATCCTTGTCGCCAGATGGTGATAGCTTTATTAATTCAGGATAAGTCTGCCATATTGCGCAACCACAATGGCTCTCTCTCTCTCTCTCTCTCTCTCTACATATATATATATATATATATATTTCCGGCACTGTCTATTACAAAAAATAGTCCTTTCCGAAATATTACTTTCTTTCAGAACTCGCATGAAAGCACACACATGCGTGTTTACTGACATTGCCATTTGTATCAGTTATCCCAGTGACCAACATGTTACTAAAAGAGGGGCGTAGCTAATATGGTGGGGAGTAGTGCACCCCAGCCTCGAGCGGCAAAGGGGTGGCAAAAGAATGAGGAATTTTTATATTCTGCGCTTGTCAATTTTTCATTTATTGAGCCACATAAAATGAAAGCAATACATGATTGTGATGTTTTTTAAAGTTCAAAATCTCTATTACGAGTGGTCATTTTGTGATTAATCTTAACTGGAGCCAAAATAAATCCTAGCTACCCAGTGGCGTACCCAGGAATTTTGTTCGGAGGGGGGGGGGGTTCAACAAATTTAGTTGAGGACAGAGGACAGAGAGAAGGGGGATCTGTGGGCGGTAGCCCCCAAGTCAGGGGTTCCGGAGACAGCTGTAATTTGGTAATAAGAAATTTAATTTCATATAGTAAAATTTTCTTAATTTTTTGTACTTAAAGAATATTTATGACGACAACCAATTTATTTGTCATTGCTAATGGAAAACAACAGTGAACCTAGATAGTTTTAGAATTTTACTGCCTTTTTTCCGAATATCTTGGGGTGTTGGCTTCCTAAATTCAGCAATTTTAACAGTTTTCACAATCGGGTTGAGTTTGGCACGATTTGTAGGGCCTTCGAAATTTCGGGGGGGGGGGGGGTTGAACCCCCCCAAAACCCCCCTCCGTACGCCACTGTAGCTACCCCACTGCACAAGCCGCCAATACCTGAGTAGGTATGAATACTTTACATTCTCTGGACCGTGAATCGTGATACACATACGTGAGCAAGACCGACAAGATACAAAATTTTTTCTTAAAAATTGTCGGGTCAGCCACTAGACTCCTCATAAGATGCATCGTAAAATACTGTAAGTTGCTAGTACAGACCTCCTGATGATTAAACACTATTTGTTCGAAATGTCGAGGATAATTTAATTGAAATAGAATTTTAAAAAAATAGTACATCTTGTAAGTCTTGCTCACGTAAGGTATGAATAATAGGACTTAGACGATTTGTTAAAAACTTACTTACTGAACTTTTAAAGTTTAAAACAGCCGAACTCAATTTTTCTTGGAAAATAATGCGTCTTTCTCTGTTTCGATGAGTCTCTTGTCTGGGAATGCAAATCTGTAATTAGCATCTCGCCAAACAAAGGCATTAAATCGATTTTATTATGGCGAAGAACATCATCTTGCAATTTATCCTTCATTAACTTACCAAAATGTATCTGTTTGACAGAATTCCGTACGATTTCAAGCATTGTCGAATGTCGTGTATACATTTGTGTCTTATCTTGCCTGGTATCAGTTATTAACACTCCTAGTTCACTATTCATTATCTATCATTGCTAACTGAATACAACATTCTCCTAAAACTGTCACTAAATAAGACATTAAAATTATTTTCTGAGCACTGATGCCGTGCATTTTGGTACATACCTCGTGTCTGAGGATCCTGCTTTCTCTGTGTTTATGGTGGACAGAGCTGACTGGTGCATGTAAACAGGAACCTAATTAAAGAACATAAAATTTTGTTCAAGTGTGTAGGGGCAGCTGGTGTATCGTAATTAGAATAGTGACTGGGCTACGTACTAGACGGTACGGATTTCGAATCCCGTTAGAAAAGTTTAAACCTTATCTGGGTACCACTTATCCTCTTATATAATAGCTACTGGGGATGTACCGAAGCGAAAAGACAGGCCTAGCGTTAAGTTCACAACTGACCTCAACCTAATGCTAAATTGAAGAATAAGTGGAGCTCAACATCTGCTTCCCCTGTATCACTGAATGGCTTCGATGGGAAAAATTTCCCCTTTATTGGTCCATGGAGGATAATCTAGCTCGAGCAGTTAACAGTCGCTCATTGACTGAAGAAATTCACCGTCTTTTATGGAATTGGCAGGTTATTTTGTTAGTTGAATAAAGAGAGACCAACTTGATGTCACTTGATTTATTATTTCATTATTTACTGCTCAACATGTTTCGGATGGTGTGGTATCCGTATGCAGGCTTCAGTATGCAGGCTGAAGCCTGTATACGGATACCACACCACCCCAGCCAAACCACAACGTAACACCAACACACATCGAACGAGAACAATAAAACCCATGAAATAACTCATCAAATAAGACGCAAGCTCCTGAGGATGGATGTATTAACATCCGAAACATGTTGAGCATTACATAATGAAATAATAAAGCAAGTGACATCAAGTTGGTCATTCTTTAATCAACTATCAAGATGATGCACGGTCCAATAAACATAAGATTCAGGCTATTTTGTGTTCACGATTTTGTTTGTATAATGTTAGCTTACTTAACGGGGTTTATTTTTAGAATAAAACTCTACATGTTTCGGACAGTTCTTCTGTCCAACATCAGGAGTTTTTCACTGTACACAGCAATGGTATATGTCATACGGAACGTCCTGATCCTGCTCGCAAGTTGTCAGCAAACCTCTATGACATATACCATTGCTGTGTGTACAGTGAAAAAATCTTGATGATGGACAGAGGAACTGCCCGAAACATGTAGAGTTTTATTCCAAAAATAAATTTGAGAAATTAGTTGATCTAGTTGGTTTTATTATAGGAATGAAGATCTTTGTACACGTTTATAATAACTCGCTTAGTACTTCTTACGATGAGAAATGTGTTAGACTAAATTTGGAGAGAAAATTAAAATATATTTTATATTCAGTAACTTCCCCCCCCCCTTCCGAAAATCCTCCCGTTTATGAGATAATGTGCAAACATCTGGTAAACCCATACAGGCCACAGATAACAACATATTACTGCGCATGCGCATTGCATGCAGAATAACTAAGGCTAGAGTCACGCTCTCAGAATATGTAATAATAATTGCTTTTCCACGGCGACAATGATAATGCGAACGCGCCTCAATGCTGTGTTTGTACATACATACATCGCCTGTCTTGTTGGGTTATTATATCGGGATATTCCTGGAAAATCTGAGGAAATCTTGGAACTTTCTCTGATTGGCAACCGAGATCTCCCGAATGCAAACCAGGAGTGATAGTTGCTTGAAGTTTATGTTGGTACATGATTCGCAAGAAGTTGCTTAATTGACTGTATTCTGAAGGAAAATAATCCTCAAGTGCCCAATTCTACGGTGTGATTTTATTTTAACAACAGCCTTACTGAATTTCCGCGTAGAAAGTTTTCAAGTAATTCATTTTGTGTTGTAAGTAACTGTATGCTGGATTAGCCCTCTCAAGTACTACCTGCTGAATTACTGAAATCTCCCAAAGAATGATACTCTTTTCTCCAGCAAATTGGACTTAAATTGAAGGAAGAAACTAGTGAAATGCTACATTTGTAGCATGGGTTTTTGTGATTGTGAAATCTGAACACTCCAGAAAGTGCCGGAGAAGGATGGAGAAGGTCATTTGGACTGATCATGTGAAAAATAAAGAAATTACATACAGTCAGGACAGAAAGAGACATCCTTACTTCCTTCCTTTCTTACTTACTCACTTACTCCTCGGAGCAGAGTCCTTCTTGAGAAGCTAACCGGTTTTCAGCTAGTCAAGAAATTCCCCGCAAAGATTCATGAATGCATTCACAAGTGCCCGCGACCAGGCCCTATCCTGAACCATCTCGATCCATTCCATACCCCACATCCCATTTCCTGAAGATCCATCTTAATTTTACCCTCCCATCTATGCCTAGTTCCTCCAAGTTCTCGTTCCCTCAGGGTTTCCCACCAAAACCCTGTATACGCCAAAAGGGACATCTTACATGCAAGAAAAGGAAGGAAGGTTAACTAGATTGTTCACATCTTGCGTGGGTTCTGCCTTCTAAAACACGTCAGTGTAGGAAAGGTACAAGGGACGGGAAAACGTGGAAGAAAACGCAAGCAGGTACTACATGAACGTCAAAATAAAAGAAGATACTGCAAGTTGAAGGAGAAAAGAGTAGATCGCACTCTGTGGAGGAATCGCCTTCGAGAACGCCTCCGTAATGGTGATAAAACCACAATAGAGTGTAATTATTTCCCCTCACAGCATTGGATTTTTTTACATCTTAAATCACATTAAATGCCTATCAGATGAGTCAAATTGTACAGAAGTCCTCGCCTGCTAACATCGCTGTTTGTTGGTTTCTTGTAAAGAAGTTACTTTCTTTACTGTGGCGTAGGAATTGAAATTTTCATTGCGATTTAGATTAGTGCTTTTCAGTCCTCTTTCCCTGCGTACCAGCACTTAAAATCAACACTAGTAACATACACGTTGTACTTTCCTACTCTAAAGTGTAGAAACACAGTATGAGCGTTTACTTTAATTTAAATACACTTAAACAATTTTAGAAATTTGAAGAACATCTTTAAAACTGAGAAATGCGCTCGTCTGGGCTATTACTCAGCGAGCAATAGTAATTCCTTACTGACGTTTAGGGACAACTTAGCTGTCCGATCTTCTGGGGTTAAGAATCCAAGAAGAAAATTAATCTGTAAAATTGATTTGTGTAAAGCGTTGTAATTGCCTGACAAATTCGCCTACCACCGATTAAAAAATACTGATTTAGATGACAGTCATGCTTCAGAGCGTTGACTAATTGACGTGTATAATTAGTTAATTAGTTTGAAAAGCAGATAAATGTTAAGCAGGGCCTTTCACGTTAAGACGGACTCGTAAATTTCTGTGCCCCCACCAAGTACTTTTTTTTCATTGTATTTTCTTTGGCGGTTTGTTTGATGCGCCGTGACTTCAGAAATACTGTTCGATCGCCACGTGTCCCGACTTGCGTCAGTCCTGTTCCATCCAGACCACGCGCCTGTTGTATCTTCTCGAAAGCTGCAACTTGTACGTTACAAACAAAACAACAAAATAAATGTTAAATCCATTGTGTGACGTCATGCATATAGGTGTTACAATACTACACGAGTGAAAAGCCTTTCTTTTATTCTTATTTAATAATACGACCAGTACCCACTCGCTCAGCCCCAGGCCTACATATTGTCTCGTATTGTCCGTCCATACTTGACCGAAGTACTTCCAACACTGCTGTCATTTCAACAATATTATCGGAACAATATTCGTTCTTGAGGCTAAGACTGTCTATCGTGAGGAAACGCCTATCTCTTTTATTATATCCTCCACCCTTCATCATACGCTTAAAGAACAGGGGTTTTGGTTGGAGGGACTGTTTCTGCACTGGCTTTAGGGAGGTTGCCGACTGGGTTTGGAGTGGAACTTGACAAGGTGCCTAGAAGAATAAAGTGTGCAGTCGAGTGGAAAATGTGATGTCTGACTCCAAATAAAATGATAGCTTTATTGCATTGTTACAACATGCACGACAATAAATTTTTATGACCTTTCAGATGGTAATGCATCTTCCATCTTCGGGGTGACAATTAATTTATAGTGGATGTTGCAATTATTGTTTTCGTTTTGAACTACCATTTTCGAATTTTCGAGTTAGTTGTATTTAGAGACTTCAATGATCGCTCGCCCATCTGCTTTTCTTACTCTTCAAGCGACGCAGAAGAACAACGCTGGCTGCTTATGCTGTTGGTCGATGGTGAATGTGGTAATCTGACCCTTCTACAATGGGAATAATTTATATGGTTTTTAAGGGAATATTGTAAAACACTAAACGAGTTACAGAAAACTAAAACATTATTTTATTAATTTAAAATAATTTAGTGCAAAAACTGCTTTCATTATAAAAATTTATTTCTTGAATTAAAAGGTCCGTTCTTATCATAACCCCTGTTAAATGTTACCTTGTTTAAGGTGAGTCTTGCTAAAAAAAATTTTAAGCTGTGAGATGCTAAATGGTCGGCGTTCGATCTCTTCAAAACCATACTCACAAGAATGATTGTGGAACTAAACCATTCCTTTGGTCATTGGTAACCTGATATTGTAAAGACGAGCTTTCTTGTATCTGTCTGTGTCGGATAACAGTACTTCTCAGTGTTTAGGGATGGCCACGAAAAGTAACACTAAATATATCCGACGTTATGATTTAACGGCTTCCTGAACCACTAAATTTTCAAGTGGCTCCAGCTAACATGTAAACACATGTGTTAGTTAATACAGGGCTCTTCATAATGTACTCGGAGATTCTAAAAATTATTATAGGAAAACCGTAGGACACGTATTTACGAATCCTGTACAGATAGAAGGAACTACTCAAATTCCCCGCCCCAGTAAGTTGTTTTTCATCGCAGTTCACATTTCTGCCGCTAGGCGATGCGAGTGTATGTAGTGAGAAAATGGCCGCTCCGTGGGAGAAGTGGTTTTGTATGTTGGAATATCACACGAGTAAGTCTGTGGCTACTGTGCAAAGTGCATTTCGTGCAAAATATTCATCCCACCATTGTCACGTGACCTAGCTGACCTAAAGGCACGGATCATTGCAGCAGTGAAGAATATCGATGCACTCATGTTGACGCGTGTGTGGCAAGAACTTGAATACCGTGTCGATGTGTGCCGTATCACCCGTGGTGCACACATCGAACAAATCTATTTGTCAAAAAAAAAACCTTTTCGGTTTTCCTGTGGCTGTGAACAATTCCATTAAAGTATGTCCTTTTATTTTCTTATTATAAATGTTTGTAATCACGGAGAACATTATGAAACGCCCTGTATATCAGTCATCACCAAAACCGTCACTGGTAACAAGGGTTCACTATGGCTGCAGAAGACTGCCACAATGAGGTAAAATACACACAGGACAGCCATTGCAGTTCAGTCTGTTTTACGATAGGTGACAGACAATTCGAAAGCCAGTTCTCCACCGAGTATGATCTAGTGCTTCCTCTTCAATTTCCAGTACCTTCACGTTTCCTTAAGGTTTTCCAGTAGCTGCTTATATCTCCTTCCACCTCTTCCCACTCTTTTTATCTCTCCTTGTATAACGTGTTTTATAAGGCAGTTCATACGCAAGATTTGTCTAATCCTGTTAGCGTTCCTTCGTTCTACTGTATCTAGAATGTTTCTTCCCTCCTTGACTCTTTGAAATGATTCTTAATTTTTTTCACATGATCGGTTCTCCAGCCGTGTCCAGCACCATATTTCAAAGCTTTCAAGGTACTTTTGAACTATTTTCCGGCGTGTTCAAGTTTAAGTACCATACAAAGATATGTTCCAATTGCAGCATGTCAATAGTTTCAGTTGCGAAGAAAGGCATTTTCGGCTCTGCCAGAAATCTAGCCTCTTTCTCCTGGTTGACCAGTCTACAGCCTGATCCCTGCACCACTTTAGCCCTATCTAAATAATGTATCAGCCAGCTTCCAACGTATACCACATAACACCCCAGAAGAGAATGGGCCTAAATGTTCAAAATGTATTTCCTACCTCGCAACAAACACACTGCTTCTCCATTAGAAAGACTGACCGGGTAATATTGTTTAAAAAAAATAACCGTCATTTAGGTATTACTTTGACCATCATATGCCTCACAGAAATACACCCTGTGTAAAACGAAGAGTTGATTAATGTTACAGCAAGTAGTATGCTGTGTTTCGAAGGGTTAATTACAAGAAAAGAGCGTCCACTCCGTATCCTCCAAGCCTCACACCCATTCGTCAGTCACTCGCTTTCAATTTCCTTCAAGATAAATTCACTGCTGTATTACATAGCCTTCTCTTTCCAATCGATAGATGAGCCCTTCTACAATCTCCCCTTTGAATCTTACACTGAAAGTTTCCGAAAGCGAACAAGAAGTAGAAACAGAAAACAAATACAAGTAATGCTGTGTATGAGAAAGAGGAAGATATTTAAACATATAAAGCTTCATTTGTGTATGGAATTTTTAACTTTTAGTGCTTTTCACCTCTGACCGATATCAAGATTGATGAGTGGATATCACGAATCGATATAACAATCTTTGGTCAAATAATAAAAAAAGGGGGGTGGAGGGTGTTTCTAGCAGGAAAGGAATAGACGTATCGCAGTAAGTTTTTTTTAGCAGAATGTTATTTGAAAGAGTTACTGACGTAAATAGAGCCTAGAATAGACAGGACAGTCGATAGATATACTAATTTTGTTGTACGAGTCCTAAACAACATTTCAGAAAAATATTCTCTTTCGCATACAGCAGTGAAGCGTGTCCGATAGACAGCTTGCAGCCACAATGCATCCGTTCTGACACGTTGCAATAATCAATAAAGAATTAATCATTTCGTACTAGAGTCTCCTACCGTCCGTCTTCCATTTTACACCATTTGACACAGAGTCACTGCTTAATGCTGCCATGTAGTCGTTATCAGGTCTGATTTTTTTTTTGGGGGGGGGGGAAGTCCTGAGTTGGAACCTTGGTTTGAAAACTGACTCTCCCCACATTTTTTTTCTCTTTTCAACCTCTTCAGATGAAACCGGACAAGTTGAATGGAACGGTAACGCTTCCGACTTGTATTCAGGAGGTTCTCTATTCGAATCTGGACCGGAACAACAACCTTGTTGACAGCTTTTATATACACGTAAGGCAAATTAAATAAACACGACTGCTTCCCTCCATCGTTTCGAAGTACACGAAATTGACCAATCGAATTAAATAACTGTGCATTTATAGTACATAGTTAATCCTTCAACGCTGGCCTCGGTGCAATGTGCGGACCTTTAATTTTTTATAAATGCTGGCTTCGGTGTACCGTCTGGACATGAATGCAGTTGAAAGAATTATAATTTTAAAACCTGTCTTTCCTGGCCAGTATTTGAAACACAAATCCCAGCATCATTGAAGGGTTAAAGAACTAGAAAGTTAATGCTAGGAGAACGTGTTGAATTCTACGTTAAATTATTCCACAACCTAATAGAGTGGAGTGTATGTCCTAGTCTAACACAGGTTTATTTTGTTTGATGGTACAGGTGTATTTATATTTACTACCTATGGTACAACTACATGTTTCGGCTCTTGATAATAGCCATAGTCAGGTTGTACATGAATCCTTAGAAAGTAGTTATACAATATTTCTTATGGGCTGTGTACAGTGGGGATGTGGGAGATGAGGTGGCCACGAGATCTCGTACGTGTCGTGGAGTTTGGTGGTGGGTACATGGGGTAACTGCTATTATGTATATTTGAGTTAATAATAGTTAGGTTAATGTTATCATATATGTAAACTAAATACTTGTCCTCTACGTATGTACTGTGCTACAGTATACAAGAGTATGGAATTTGTGGTTTTTGTAATAGGTACATTTTTGCCTGTTATTTTGTTTGGGTGTGAAACTTGGTTGTTGACATTGCGGGAGAAAAGAAAACTGAGGGTGTCTGAGAACATGGTGCTGAGGAGAATATTTGGACCTAGGAGGGACGAGGTAACGGGAAAATGGAGGAGATAGCATAACGAGGAGCTAAATGATTTGTATTCCTCACCCAATATTGTGCGGGTGATAAAATCTAGAAGAATGAGATGGGCTGGGCATGTGGCGCGTATGGGTGAGGAGAAGGGGATGTGTAGGGGGCTTGCTGTGGAAACCGGAGGGAAGGAGACCACTGGGGAGACCTAGGCGTAGATGGGTGGATAATATTAGGATGGATCTCCAGGAGGTGGGATGTGGGTATATGGACTGGATTGGGCTGGCCCAGGATAGAG
>Ga0131853_10025506_pt1 | contig 10653 bp, 7 predicted proteins | sample TergutLab28metaG_FD_92764 | JGI IMG/M metagenome (GOLD analysis project Ga0131853, IMG submission 92764) | Labiotermes labralis P1 segment gut microbial communities from Petit-Saut dam, French Guiana - Lab288 P1 (version 2) (version 2) | ecosystem: Host-associated > Arthropoda: Insects >... | reverse complement strand
TGTGTGTGTGTGTGTGTGTGTGTGTGTGTGTGTGTGTGTGTGTGTGTGTGTGTGTGTGTGTGTGTGTGTGTGTGTGTGTGTGTGACAGGCAGAACATATTTGGTAGGAGGAATATTCTGTGACTTGACAAAGGCCTTCGATTGTGTCGATCATGACATTCTTTTGGAAAAAATGGAATATTATGGTATTAAGGGCAGAGCACACAACCTACTAAAGTCATATTTAAAGGATACATATCAAAGAGTAGTAATCAGAAACAAATCATCTAATACCTACTACTCTGGTTGGAATAAAGTTACAAGAGGAGTCCCTCAAGGATCGGTGCTTGGTCCACTATTCTTTCTAATCTATATTAATGATCTACCAAGTTCAATAAATCAAATTTCGTCTCCTACACTATTTGCAGACGATACAAACATAATTTGTATGCATCATGATACACAATTATATAAAGAAATAATAGAGGAAATAATTGTGAAAATAAATAAATGGTTCCAACTGAATTAATTAAAATTGAATTTCAATAAAACTAAATTTATTCAATTTTCTACAAAAATCAAATTGGGGACTTCGACTTACATTGATCATGAATATAATAATATTGAAAACTCACAAAGCACAAGCTTCCTTGGCCTTATTTTAGATAGGACACTGTCCTGGCAACTTCACATTGACAAAATATGTGCTAAATTGAAATCGGCTTGCTATGTACTTAGAACATTGAACCCAATTTTAACAGTGTGTAACTTGAAAACGATTTATTTTTCATACATCCATTCAATTATTACATACGGTATAATTTTTTGGGGTAATTCAACGGCCAGTAATGAAGTATTTAAACTGCAAAAGAGGGCTATTAGAATTATTACAAATTCTCATAGCAGGACCTCATGTCGCAGCTTATTTAAAGAGCTGAAGATACTTCCTCTTCAATCCCAATACATATTATCGCTTGCAGTATATGTAGCAAAAAATATAGATGACTTTACTATAAAGTCAGATATTCATTCAATTAACACTCGGTACAAATCCAACCTCCACCCTCCATCACTAAGGCTAGCCAAATCCCAGAAAGGGGTCTATTATGCAGGTATCAAGATATATAACTGCCTGCCTTTAAAAATCAGGGAACTGTCTGGTGAAATAAAATATTTTAATAGATCACTAAAAAAATTTCTTTTACGTGGTTCTTTTTATACGATGGAAGAGTTCCTTAACTGGGCTTATATACATGATTTAAACACCATGTATTTATAATTGATTGGTATTCAAATGCATGCTGTGATAAATGATCAACATACATACATGGTTTAATACATTTACTATTCATAAAATTGGAGGAAACTAATGTGACTCATTGTAATCATATTGTACTGAATTGTTTGCATTGTTGAGTTTGTTGTGATATATGAATTGCAACTGATGATCGTTGATGTTGTTTTAAAAAATCTGTATGTGCTTATTTATTTGACGATGCTTGTATTCAAGTGTGCTGATCACATACTTATTATATTGTGACCATTTCCACATCCATATGAAATGTATTTCATTGGGATTTATGGAAAAAATTATACGAATAAATAAATAAATATTGCATTGGAACGGCCTCTAAGTCAATTGTCAAGCTCAGTCATTCTGGTCAGATTGAACCAATGAAGATGAATGATGAGCACCCATGGAGGGGGGGGGGGGGTTGCAGCCCCCCACTCTCCAAATATTGAAATTAAAAAGAAAAGTTTTGTAGACATGATGCTGTCAAACGTCTTGTGTGATTTACCCTTCAGCCAAACCCAACCACTGAAATTGGCTGATGAATAATACATTAGCATTTTGAAATATTAAATAAAAAGAATTAGTCTTTGTTAGGTATAAGGTACAGCTGAAGGTGAATTTCACCCTAGAACAGGCCACAAAGGCCCCAAGAGGGAGTAGAGGAATAGCTGTACTCTTTCTTTTACCTCGGCACTAGATGGGGGTGGGTGGTCAACGCCACGCCCCGGTCACTTTACCCCCGGGAAATGCCCGGTGCCCATTATACAGAAGGCTGGGTGGGCTCCAGGTCTGGTCTTGACAGGTGCAGAAAATCTTGTCCCCACCGAGATTGATCTCTGGATCATCCAGGCCGTAGCGAGTCACTATACCGACTGAGCTATCGTGACCCAGTATGTGTTAGATGAATTTAAAACAAACAAGATTAGATCTCATGACTTAAATTAGGGGAATGAGTCACAGACCCTGCAGCTATATTTGTGTGTATACAAATACAGCCACAGTGTTATGTTACAGTTATACTTATGACATGATTTTTATATCTTAATTTTTAAAACTGAACATAAATTATGTATAGCCTCAGGGCCAGTCCCCCCATCTGTCAATAAAAAATTCTGGGTGTGCACCTGTTTATTTTTGATTCAATATGGATTTCAAAAGAGCCCTTGTAACCTATTATGATTATCCCAAGCCTTCTGTGAATTATGCAGTATTTTATGTGTAGGCATATAAGCAAATTTTGTGGTTAGTGAAATTAAAACCAGTGGTTTCATATGAATTTCAGAGGGAGCACCAGAGGTTCAGGCACCAAAGGTAATAGGTGGCTGGCCAGCACAACCTTGCGAGTTTCCGTTTATAGCTGCCATTATTATAAATAATTCAGGTTTCTGTGGTGGCAGCCTCATCTCCACAACCTGGATGCTCACTTCTGCACACTGTGGCAACGCAGGGTCAGTATGATCTGTCATGTGACAAGTGCCATCCAGCTTTATTCTCCAAAGCAGGGTTTCTAAGAAACATAATACTCATTCTGTACAATTTGTTTAGAGGCATTTTTGCAAATATGTAAACTTTAGGCTATGTTTGTTAAAGAATTATTTAATTCAGTCTCAGTTTCATGGCTTGGCAGCCTTCGTCACAAAGGAAGGTACACTGTGACATGACGGAGTGTATGTATCCCAAGACTGCCGCAGATGCAGTAGCAAATAGAACTTTCACAGTCTACCCAGTCAATTAAGTGTTACATTAATTCATGTGAAATGAAAATTCAGATAGAAATTTCAAGGAAAGGAGATGGTGATTTTGAGAAGAAACATTACTGGTATTAATGTTAAAGAAACACAGATATGAAATAAGGTTATTTTGTATTTGAAAGTGTAATCATATGTTTGTGTATGACTTACTTAACAACACTGTCATTTGCTCAGATGGTACAATAAAAAGTGATAGGATTGACTAGTGCGATATGAATCATAGGGCTGGAAAACAAAGTGGCCATGGCCTAATTTCAGTTAATGGCATGTATTTGTTGGAGCATTTGACAGAAAACATGATACACTTGACAGTGGAGCCATTCTGTATGAAGCGACTCACTTGACTGCAATACTCAGTCCTCTGTACAATAGAAGTGTAATTATTTAGTGGCGTCTTGGAAATTTTTTGTGGCTTTGAAAACTGGCATGTGAAGACAACATAAAACACTGCATGTTTGCAAACTGTATTCAAAATTCGTGAATGATTGCTGTGAATCATTACATCTCTTTTGACATGTGTTATCTACTGTTCTTTCTCCTTTCATTAATTTAACAGCACGAGAAGAAAGAATATGTGGGAAAGAACTATCTACCATTTACAATAAAGATACATGTTTTAGTTATTAAGGTAATGTATTTGTATGTAAGTTTTAAAGTATGTAGTATATTTCTTTCATAAATAAATAAAAGTAATAAGGCCCTATTAATTACGGGTTATAAGAACATATAATTATTTAAGGAAACGATGACACATCTGCAGTGGCTATGCGAACTGAAAGGATACCTGTGTTACATTTGCAGATCATCATTCCAAGTCATCTTGGGTTGCATACGATGGCAGGGACCTGAGTGTGTTAGAATTATGGCTGTACAGACTGGACATCCTAATTTCAACCCCTCAACTCTAGCAAATGACATTGCACTCCTCCACCTTCAACATCCTGCCCCTTTAAACGGTAAGTATCCTTCACCAGTTTTGACTTGTGATGTTGTGTGTGTAATGTGGCCATATGTGATCAGTGTTACAACACTGTGGGCTTCTGCACATCTTAGCAGTAGACACCCATATGATAGATTCTGTTACCCACAATGATAAAGTGATCATAACAAAGGGTGGTCAGCAGACAGGGCCCACACTATCAACCATGGGGGGGGGGCTGCTTTTCATAATTTCTAAGGGAAAATGTTCATCTGTGAGCAGAAAATTCAGCACAGTTCTGTACCTTCTGAATTAAAATCTGTTGTCTGTTGCTGACGACCTTCTCTTTGTTTCTGTTTTATGTACTTGAAGAATAAGATGCATAATATTATGCTTGACAATAGTTTTCAACAGCAGCAAGGGTGCACAGATCATTGGTGGCAGGTTGCTTGGTGGACTATATTTTGTGCAGCAGTGCCTTGATATTGGTGGGACCTCAGTGTGGAACCATGACACAAAACTGGCATCTAGAATTTTAAGGTGTCTTTTAGATTTTTGGAAACTCTGTGCGTCCTTGAATGGTATTATTCAAAGTCTTCCCTCTGCCATGTCAAATGTATTCTCACCAAGTTAATTTTTAATATCGTAACCTTCTGAATGGTACAATATTCTTGTTGATATATATATATATATATGGAGATTTACCATATTCACTCTATGTTGTATACGATTAGTAAATACTGATATTTCCATGTTTTGAAAAATTAGGATGAATTAATTTCTCATTTGTATTAACTAGACTTTGATCAAAAACTACAAATTTCCTCTTGTTTGTGTTCAATCTGCAGTACTTTAGACACTATAAGGATTATTTGCCATTTTGATTGGTGGTCTAAGATGACAGTTAAAATGTGCATTTAGTTATGATCCTCAATTTATAACCGTTGATTAAGTATTTTAAATGAAATGCAATGCCTCAGTTAAGCATATAGTTGTGTGCAAGAGTTTGATTAAAATAAACTCCAATAAATAATACAATAGAATGGAAAATACAAAAGTAGGATGAACTCACTCCCATATACAATTAACAGAGCCGAGAGAAAATAAAGACAGGGGCTACAAGCTGCAAGAATTTCTTGAATTTTTTGCTAAATATTACATTATGATGGTGTAAATGAGTGATACCTAAGAGAATTTCTTTCTTATGTTTTGCATTAAGTCATGTCTATTGTTTCAGATTGCATCCAGCCTATAGCAATGCCACCATCAAATGCTAGTACATTCGTGGGTGCAACTGCCATAGTCTGCGGGTGGGGCAGGACAACACAGAGTAAGTGTGTTGACTCACTGAATTCATACAGCACTGATTAAGAAAGATTATTTTACAGTCAGTACCACATGGATCTAATTGAAGTTACACATAAGTATGTAATTTGAAATGGAACAGTGACACTTTTTTAATGAAATCTGAGTATGAAACTTTTGCATTCATCACATTTGAAAGGCTGTGTCAGAGCAGGTTCAATATTCTGGTGTAAAGAGCACAGGAAAGTCTGTGGGGAGTCCTGGTCATAAAATTTAAACTTGCGAGGTCTATGGTACTTACAGCAGTGCTGCTGATTCCTCAAGTCATCTGGAATATTTGCTGTATTGACTGTTAACAGTTACTGACATTTCAAAGAATCGTAGTGCCTTGAACTTTAGGATAAAACATTTCAACACTTCTTGATCATGTAAGTGTTCGATGTCAGAAGAATATTGGTTGTGGTCATGAGGATATCAAGGAAGCCTTGTCCACTGAAACAAGCCACAGGTACACTGTAAGAAACCCACAATAATAGCTGCCTTGCTACCATAACAATATGGAAACTCAAGAAGATCAGCAGGCTGCATGCTAACAATGGCACCAAGACTGTCCACATTTGAGTTAAGAAAAACGTCCACATGCTCAGACTAACCAATGATGCCTGGGTCAGAAACCTTGGCATAAACATCATCCCATGTGAAATTGGTAGAGCATACGTTAGGACTGTCAAAAGAACCACTAGCAACACAAGTGAGAAACACATGAGCCACCTTGATATAGCACATTCAGCATGTCCTGGTTTCAAGACCAAACTTCAACAGTACATGCAGATTAGATAAACAATAAGCTGTGTGGATTGCACTGTGAAGGAAACTGCATAGATCCATTTACATCCATGCAACTTCAATAGGGATGAAGGCTTCACACTTCATTCAGCCTTGGCAGCCCAGGAAACTCGTTCAGTGAAAACAAAATTCCAAGCACTCCAATTGTATGATGCATGGCATTGACCCCATCAGCATGTATCCAAATATGTGCTCTGGCTTTAAATATAATTTTGGCAGTCTTGGTGGTAAGTTATATCAGAATGCTTGACAGACAGTGTTGGTCCACACACACCAAATGATGTGGCTGCCAGCCCAACAGGATCTTATTATGTATACAATATTTTAAAACTCTTTGTGCCACTTTCACATAGGAACGAAAGTTGCAAGGTTATGAATCAGTTATTTAAAGTATGTACTTGATGTAGACATTCTCACACTAATGACAGAAAATTTGCTAGAAATGGCACGTTGTGGCACAGCCTTGTGTTTCAGTTAACGGAATTACTGTATTCCTTTCAGGACATTAACAAATGAAATTCTTGTGGTGGTATCATATAATTCAAATTACTCTATTCACCGGCTCATGATTTTTTGGTTACTGTTGCCACCTGAATTTTGAATGATTGTTCAACAACTGTAAGAGTAACTGTTAAGTGTAATCATTATGACCCTTCATGATTACACAAGTCATATTTAAAATTCTGCATTTACTAATTCTGTCAGTCTTGTATTCAGTTATTTTGTGCAGCATTTCAGTGCAGTTTCAGTGTAATTATATGATGGCAGCAGGTAGTTTTAATTTTAACTGCTGAGAAAAAGAGTTAAATTTGTGATTAATTTTTAGAAACAGAGTTTTTATTTTAATAGAATGATTCTGTTGGCATGTGAAATAGCAGCTGCTAAGGCTGTCTGGAAATAGAGAACTACATAAGCCTGTGTACATTTGTTACATTTACCGGTAGTTACAGTGAGTATAAATTTAAAATACAACAACTGACACTGTAGCATTAACAGCAGCACCAGTGTTTATAAACACCAATTGAAATATTCCAATATAAATTGAGTTCAACAAGATGCCTCTGTCAGAAAGTGCCTATTTATTGCATGCAAAATAGTACTGAAAAATTTACACATTTGATTGGAACAGATGAAATGTAGAAGCCTGTGTGAATGAGCACTTTGTGTCAGCAGTGTTCACTTTGTTAAGAGAAATTTTGTAACTGGCACACTAAACTAAATTAACCTTAAAATTCTCTTTGCAGATGGTGTTGTCAGTTCAGTTTTGATGTGCGTTTATGAACCTGTCATAAGCAACGCTGTATGTGCTCAAACCTTTGGTAGCATCATCATATCTTCTACTCTCTGTACTAGTACTGCAGGAGGCAGGGGCCCTTGCAATATAAGTTATATCCAATGATTAATGAAGAGAAGAATTAATTTTGTAACTTTCAACATTTAATGCATCATGCATACATGAAGCCAATGTTGTTATGAGGTTTTGAAAAATCACTGCCTACACCATTAGGGACCGATGTAATGGGTGATGCAAAATAAACTCTGTGTGTGTATTTATGTGTTATGTATGCACATATACACATAAATACATCAAGGATCCCTGTCTTCGTCAGGAAGAAACCAATATGGTAACTGCTGCATAACACATCATATTGAGCCTTTCTGATGAAAGCTGTGACAACCTAACAAGCATCACCAATTCATGCTATGTGAATATTTGCCCTTCACCTATATGCAGGCTTTCTCACACAGTTTCCTTGTCAAAACTGTATGTGCATGCTATGTGCACAGCCCCTGGTTGCTTGTGTGGGTACTTATAATGTTGTTTGATGATGATTTAATTCATTTATTTGTGGAGGATGAGATCTTGGAATGCAGGCTACAGAATATAAATGTAACTTACCTTTTTACTTAGTTGACCTTTACACAGAAGCTTAAACTTGAACAGCTGCACATCTTATTTGATGTTTAATAACCTCTGTGGTTGGTATACTAGCATTAAATGACCAATCTCACACTTTCTTGTGGAAAACGTAATGAACTCTTGAGATCCTAATAATTTTGGGTTGTTACTAACCAAGCAACTGTTAGCTTCTCCATCATCCTTTACAGAGGGACCAACTTTGCAAGTATCTGAAAATGAGACATGAAGAGAATAAACTTTGCTGTGGAGTGCAATAAGAATCAGTACTGCATTCACAGTATGTAATTTTGTAACTCATTTGGCTGCATTTGTTTCTACTGAGCATATTGGCTTCATGCATCACTTCAAAGTGAAAGTTTCTTTATCAGATTTCAAGAGAATGTATGCTAGTTGCAGACTAGTGTGTTTTTCTTTAGCCCCATCAGCAATGCGTATGGTATAAGCATTTAAAAAATAGGTGCTGGCTACTGTTCATGTCACTCAAAATGTGAAGTTGGACAGCAGCAACCAGTGCTCACACACATTTGTTCAGGTCAACTCCTAGCTATCAGAGTCCAATCTGATGTATAATATTCGACCCAAAATACTGCTTGGAAGTTAAATCTCGTCCACACTGTTGCATGCTTGGAAGAGGATATCAGTGGTATGGTCTGGGAATGGTGAAGTGAGTCTATTCTGCTTGTGCATCCTACTGCACAGCCACTCTTGGTAGTGTGCTGCGCTAGACACACTTTGTGTTTGTCAGGTGGCTTCGTTGATTGATCCTGCAGTCATGTAAGTGTCACAACTGAGCTGGCAACACCATATTGGTCAAAGTAAGAAATGTACAGAAGCTGTAAAATAAAAAAGAAACAGAAAGAAAAAAGAAGAAAGAAAATACATATGGGAATAGTGTATGAACATGCAATATTGTCTGTGTTACCAGCTTAAAGCGACCACACTCAGACCCTGAAGTCGACTCAGCCTGTAACAGAAATGAGTACCAGAAATATTTCCTGGGGGGTAAAGGCTGCCAGTGCACAGGGCTGACCATTTTACCACCTTCATGTGTCAATAGTCTGGAAACCTGGGAACCTCAACCTCCTGGAACCTTCAAGGCCTGTCCAGGTCTGTAATGGGATTGTTTACTTTTTACCAGCTTAAACGAAGCCGTGCTGCATACAATCCATGCAGAAGCTGCCAATATTCAAGCAGATTATGTTAGCATCAATTCTATGATGATGGGATGCATGGAGAGCAATTGGATGACTCAGACTGAGCAGCACTAGAGAAAAATTCATTTTGAAACATCTTTGGCTATAAATGAAATGATTTAAATCCATTTCAAGGCTTTAAGAAAGAAATTCCATGTAGTGTAGTCACTCTAGAATTCAGAGCAAGTACAGGTTAAAATGTTGGCAGCAGCTTCATAACACACCAGGTTCTGGTGTCATGACTGCAAAACAACGTTCTGGAATATTATAAGAAGTGGTTAAAAATGGTAGCTGTTCAGCATGAATGATACTGGTGTGCCTGGAAGAGTATGCCAAAGGGAACATCCATGTACAAGGAAAAGAAAATGGACCCAGGATTCACAATGGCAAAGGAACAAACAACAATATTATGCCAAATGGCAATGTTAAAGAAAGTTTTTACATGAAGCAAGTTGTCATTTACCTGCTAAGGATTAGTATCACTGACGGTATTCCTCAAATTTCTGCTTCCTGTGTAAGCGTGGTCTGTCTAGAAGTCATGGGTATCAGGCCAAATGTTCATTGAATGGCTCAAAACTGAAATGCAGCATGAAATGAAGTCACGTTGCACGACTGAAAATATGAACTCCAAAATCTTGGTTATGTTGAATAAGTGAAATCACCTCTCCAGCCAACGGAGAAGTGTATTAATTGCTACATTTAAGGCCTTTATGTCAGAAAGCCATTTGCCAAATATATGCAAGTGCCTGATGGCAAAAACAAATTCATTGTGAAGGAATTTTTTAAATCGGCCAGTATCAAACATGTCATAGAATATCATGGCTGAAGCATGGGCTCAAATTTCTCAATCCTACAACACTGGATTTTGAAAAAAGTGATGGTGTCATTTCAGTCAGGATTTTTAATGCTCTGAGTAGGGAGAAGAAATGAAAGAACAATTTTCTCTACTGGCTGAACAATGCAGCTTTGATGAATCTACAGAGTTGGACACAGTGCAGTTCTCACGGCAAATGAGAAATGTGAAATGAAGAATTAATTCAGACACACAAAAACTTTGGGCTTACCACTTGTGATCTTGAGAAAGACTGTTACATTTAATAATCACTGGTATCAGATTGGATTCAGACATTTTACTCTGAAGCCATTATAAAATTATGGGAAGCCTCAATGAGGTTTAAGAGCATATCACCAAGTAAGGCACTGTTCAAAAATGAGATCAATAATGAACACATTCCAGCCCTCTTGTATGTTAAACCTTCATGTACTTTTTTTTATTATTTATTTATTTATTTATTACACAGCATGCCCCATTACACAGTAATATTACATGCTTTACATAACCTAAAATTTAATTAACAGTCATTTCAAGTCTGAAAGTTCTAAAGACTTAACAAATTTTACAAAAAAAATTTTGGTAATTATTAATGAGTGTTTCATTCGTTGCAG
>Ga0131853_10025504_pt1 | contig 10654 bp, 4 predicted proteins | sample TergutLab28metaG_FD_92764 | JGI IMG/M metagenome (GOLD analysis project Ga0131853, IMG submission 92764) | Labiotermes labralis P1 segment gut microbial communities from Petit-Saut dam, French Guiana - Lab288 P1 (version 2) (version 2) | ecosystem: Host-associated > Arthropoda: Insects >... | reverse complement strand
GTCTGGAACGGGGTCCACTCAGCCTCGTGAGGTCAACTGAGGAGCTACTTGAATGAAAAAAGTAGCGGCTCCAGGTCTAGAAAACAGAGATTAACGGCTGTGGGGACCCGTTGCGCTGACCACATGACACCCCCCTATCCGCAAAAGTTGGCACTAACTTCGCCGACCGGCGGCGGCCGCTCTGTCGGTATAGTTCGCGTGCGGACTAAGGCCACGGAGTTTAGTTTTAGACGTTGTATACGTTACGTACACAACACGATCCATCACTGATTACATCGCTACAAGCACAAACCGATCCAAACACGATGACCACGTCGTGACAAGAAATTTGTAAGCACCTTATTAGAAACCACTCCACCCACAGGAAATCTGAAAGTATATACATTAACACACTCAACTTCACATGGCATTCATGCTTGAAGAGTGAACTCGCACTGCCCAAACTTGTGACCATCTAAGATCATGGAAAGTTACAACTACTGTCGTAATACTAAAGTGTACCATATTATATTATTTGCCTTGTATATACATAATGTATCATTTTATATATATTATACATAATACAAATTACGTGTACACAAATTAGAAGTTACTCGCAACGTAACAGTTGAGGCGCGTTTGCTGTTACTGTTTCCAGATTTCACTTATAAGTGTTAATTTTTATGCTCTCACACAACTAGCAAAAAACCGATATTTCAAACAAAAACATTGGCAAATGGGCTATTTTAAAATTCGATTTACTTTTAACACAATAAGCACATTCGGCCTAAAATAATGCGAACTAATTGCCGCGCGGATGCATTCGCAACGTGGCAAGAGGCTAACCAAGTTCATGACCCATTTTCGCTGCCGATGGTCTTTGCAAGGAAGAGTTTTTGTCAGCACCGGAACATTGTTTTAAACGAAGCCTGAATCATCTCCCTATCAAGTCTAACTGACGGAATTCACTCAGCCTCAGGCTCTAACCAGCTTCGTAAAAGATAGAAACCTGTTTATGAATTAATGCAAGCCTTCGAGTTCGGATGGTGTCAGTGATTATTTCCAAGCTATGCACCACACACTACCGAGACCGAGTAAGGGAAGCCATGTAAAACGTTGTGAAAGCAGATAACGCGGCCGAGATTAGAACCGAGGACCTTCCCAACATTTCTTCTCAGTGTCCCCATTAACCTCGGCGCTAGATGGGGGTCGGATGGTTCAATAGCTCTGTAGGCTATGCGTGCCTCGAAAGTATGCCGAAGTATTACAGAATCGAATTAGATATTCTAAAGGGGAGGCATGACAGAGGAAGACCGGGTCAAAAATTGACCTAACGTAGGCCTACCCACAGAATAAGGGTTCGGTAAATCGATACAGTCAGCCGACAGCTGCAACAAGTTGCTCTACCGATTCTGCAGTTTAACCCAAACTGATTCAGTTCGAATTGAATACAATATGGCCAGGGCCAAGAAAAATGCAAGTTTTTTTTTGAGGGGGGGGGTTCAATCCAATAAACTACCGATTAATTACAGCCTATACTACCTGAGGAATTACACCTAGGGTTTGGAAATGCCTTTTCTGAAGACGGTGGACGCTCCGTTATCAGTAGAAAATTCCAAGGGAATGACAACCGGGGTTACACATCGTAGTAAAAGAAGTGACAGTACAGTTCCCACACACATCGGTATTTGGAACGACGGCGTTTCGTACTTACAGGGTGGAGGTGGGGCGCCCACATACCGTAATACAACAATATTAGCACAGCATGCAACGTACAAATCTTATCTTCTTAATTAACGCGTTGCAGAAATTATTTCCTGGCCCACAATCTGCAAACAGAATTCAAAGAAGAATTTTATAAAAGAATACGCTACTTGGAACTATGCTGCGCCCAGCACAATACACGAAATCATAGAAAAATTTTATTACGAAAATAATATGACTATTAGATTTTCAAAAAGTATACTGCTCCATGACTCAATTTGACATAATCCACCACCGAAACGCCTATAGCGAATACAACTGAAGTGAAACACAAGCAATGGTAACTGACGCAAATCTCATGTCGAAATGATTCGTTCGCTTCCACAACTCCGCAATACAACACTCTACATTAGTTATTCCGCAATACAACCGCTGCAGCTGAAGGCTGTGAACACGGCCAGCAATTCACACCATAATGGGTGTAGACAGGCCTGTAAGTGTCCTACACATGCACGATTCAGTAAGTAAAACACAAATTCATGCTAAATGCCGACAAGTATGTGTCACAAATTAGTAAAGTTGCCGCTAACACGACTGTTCAAACATCTACTCTTAATGTAATGTTTTCTACATCTAAGAAATGCAAGCAGCAGCCATCAACACGAGTCGATTTAGAGGAAAAACAAGAGTCCGCTCGACACTGCTGAACTGACAAAAAACATGCTCCCTGAACAAACGTCAATGCCTCAAAATACCATCAAGCTGACAGGATACACGCCGCCTTTGAACACAGCTTGAGGAAAGCATGCCTCGGAACACCGTAAAGCCGAGAGTATAGGGCGTTATTTGAATACAATTTATTTTGGAAGCGTGCCTCAGAATAACGCAGAACTGGCAGAAAACATTTTTTTTTAATTGGAGCTATCCCGATGTGTTTTCACTAAATATTCTAAAAGCTGGTTCAGTCAAAACACAACTAATTTGTCAGTCACAAATGTGGCGACAAGTTTCGACTCATAGAGTCATCATCAGGCCAATTCTTGAACCATATTTAAGGTACATCAAGTAAAAGTGCACATTTTTGGGATCCCAAAATATTTCCAACTGTGAGAGAACGTGGATACAAATAAAGCTGGTATTACTACATTATAATCCATGTGATTTTTAACTTGAATTTTAATGTAGTAATGCCAACTTTATTTGTATCCATGTTCACTCACAGTTGGAAACATTTTGGGATCCCAAAAATGTGCACTTTTACTTGATGTACCTTAAATATGGTTCAAGAATTGGCCTGATGACAACTCTATGAGTCGAAACATGTCGCAACATTTGTGGTTGACAATAAATTGGTTGTGTTTTGACTGAACTAACTCTTAGAATATTTGGCACAAAACACACCTCATTTGATCACAAATGAATCATTTATTTCGAAAATGTAACATGTACAGGCCATACATGTGGCCTTCAGAACTAAACAGTAGGTTCACAAATGTTTTTACAGACGAAACAGACGTCACAAGTTACATTTTCAACGTGGACAGAAACAAGCAAGGCCGAGGCAGTACTATGACGGACAGAACCAAAAAATTCCAAAAAAGTCACATGCTACCTTTTTGGAATAAGCAATTCAATTAAAATTAAAACAAGATAGGCCATCTTCTATAACGTAACATTCTGGCACGTACGCGTAACCAACCATTGTTGCCGTGGAAATGCAATAATTATTAATATTCTGTGTCTGCAGTCTTAGTTATTCAGCATGCAAAGCGCATGTGCAGCGTGTATTGTCCTCTGTAGCCTCTCTGGCTGTACCACATTTTTCCACATTGTCTCATAAACGGAATGTTACTGAACATAAAATGTGTGTTTTGAGTTTCTCTACAACTTTTATCTGAAACATTTCTCATTCTAAGAAGAACTGGGCGAGATATGATAAAAAATGTGCACAGGTCTTCATGTATAGTACCCGTTATTCGAGTCAGATATCAAACTTGAATTTTCTCGACAGATTGTCGGAAAATAGATATAAAATTTCACGAAAATTCGTGCAGTAGGAGCCGAGTTCTTCCATGCGGGCGGAAGGAAGGACATGAGGACGCTAATAGTCGCTTTTCGCGATTTTGCAAACGCGCCTTAGAAACATGCCTCAAAACACCACCTGTCAAAAAAACACACGTCCTATTCATACGATTCAATTTGAAGAAAGACACTGACATAAAACATGCCTCCGTTGTATGTTATTCAATAAGAATATATCAACTGTACAATCTAGGTTGCGATGAATGAGACACAAAACTGCAGGCGTAAAGGTTTTGGCATACTTCTAGGTAACACCCCAGCATTCGCCTGGAACGAACAAGAAAGACCGAAGCTTCTCAGTACAGCAGTTACCAGTTCGACACTCGAATGGAATATTACCGAGTAAATGTCAGGCGCCTCAGCGATGGCCAGTCACAAACTTCACACGATTTAGTTCTACGTGGCTGTATTCATCAGTTACAAGCAGATATTAAGATGGTGTATCGAAAACGGAGGATAAGTGAATCTTTACACACATAGACATACATACATTAACAAGCACGCACTCACGCACGCATCCATGCAAACAAATTCCATGGCGAAGAGTCCTTATTCAGAATCCAGCAGTTCCTCAGATAATGAACTCCGCGTTTCACGAAACCCGACGGTTAATTACCGTGACCACAGAAGCCCGTCACTTCTCCCTACCCTGACTGCATCCGGTGCACAGCTTAGCTCCTTTTTAAGATCCATTTTAACACTATCCACCCACCTACGCCTAAGTTTTCCAAACAATCTAACACTCACACGCACACGCACACAACGGCATAAGAATCTGAGGTGCAGATAAATGGAACTGAAAACCCAACTCACTCACTCACACTCCCCCCCTGCAGTCTCTTGACGACATCATCCGCTAAGCAATACCACCGTTCATCAATTCACAATGACCAGAAACAGCTACGCTCTATCTTAATCCCTCAACGTCTTCCCCTCAGAAGACTTTTCCAATACGTGTTTGAACCACGACGTAAAGAAAGACTTCGGAACACTCTGTATACTACTGTGTTTGTGCCAAGGTAGTTTTTAATTTCTAGAGGTTCCTAACGACGAAATGAGGTACCTGAAGAGTACGAACAAACCACGTTAACTGTCCGCCCACATACATATTTCTTCAGCGAAACTGCTCAGTGAATTTTAGTTTGGGATATCAACTACAAGTTGCTCACGAAATGCATTTTCATTCGTAGGCCTATAAAAAGTGGTCCCGTTACAGGCCCGATGTGGCCCAGAGGGTGGGTACAGGTATAGCTCTACTCAGCTCTACTCTTCCATGACCGCGGCACTAGAAGGTGGTGAGTGGTCAGTACCACGCCCCGGCCGCACTTTACCCCCTGGAAAGACCCGGTACCCATTTTACAGGAAGCTGAGTGGGCCCCAGGGCCGGTCTGGACGGGCGGAAAATCTCGTCCCCACCGGGATTCGATCCTGGACCGTCCAGCCCGTAGCCCAGTCGCTATACCGACTGGGCTACCCGGCCCACTCGTAGGCCTATACATCTTATATAAACCTTAACTTACGTGAAGTTAAAATCGAAATATTCACAATGACTTTTCTCAATATCAGCTCATAGCACTCCTTCCTCCCACACTGCGCACAAAGAATAAAATTCACGCTTAGATATCAATAAGATACACGTACACCATCGGGAAACTTGACTGAACAGAGGTCTTATTAGGGAGCTAACAGACGTCAAACAAAAATTTACGTCTTGTATGGAACCCGAAGCCCGCCAAAGGTCGCTAATCTGAGCCACACGAATCCAACCCACACCCGTCACTATAACGAAATGAAAAAAAAAAAATTGATGACTGTAAGCAACGTGAATAGCTTTGTTTCAAAAGAATAACCTAAGGCAATCGGCAACGTAAAGAATCTGACAATCATTTGCTGTTCTTTCCTTTATTTAAAAACAAACAGTTACGTACGCCTTCTTAAACGTTAATTTATTTTCGGCATTTACACCAGGCCTGTTCAAAAAACTGTGCAATTTAATGCTTCAATACATACTAAATGCCTCCTTGTATAATGTACAACAAACGTCGCATCAATGATGAAAGGAAATACTGACCAACGGGGCAAACAAACAATATAAGTTCTCACAAAGATACAGCCACCAAAAGACAAACGAATAAGGTTAAGCAAACACTTCACACAGACATAGTATATACAGTCGTCCCTCTGCTAAATTAAGCACCACACCATGAAGATGTATAGGGCAATGGAGGTATAATTCCATGCAATCTTCAATTTCGATAATAGCTGGAGGCGAGTGGTCACCTTCACGACCTGACCGCTTTACTCTAGTCAAAATGACCCCCACTACCCATTAAATTGTATCTCCATCTGCCCACAGTCGGTCTGAAAGCTGTGATAAGCAGAAAGATCTCTATACATGCAGGGAATCGAACCCAGATTCTGACTGTTCAGTTAGTAACACAGTCACTCTGATGACTTATCTACCCTGACGTCCCGAGTTACATCCTATCCCTACTTTAAGTCAGAGCCCATTACACACTTCACGACATGACACATTTCAATTGTCTTGCCACCAGACTGTACCAGCTACAAATGGACATCGCGCAATATTACGCAAAATCGCAAAATGTATCTGGCAGTTACATATACCCCTTGTTCGACAGTCAGCAAAATGTACCGTCATGGTATGGGTAAAACCTCTCTCTTCGTACTGTCGCCACTGCTTGGTTTGATACAGGAGGGAGTCGGGTAAACAATCTTCCCTTAATACGCGTTCAAGTGCTGTCGTTCACTACGGTAACTGGCTGTGGTGTTACGCTACGATGACGTCACACAATACTTCACTAAAACCGTCAGCAGTATTGATTCTGATGTCACGTGGCGTTTAAAAGCGGGTAGTTGCCAACTGTACACAGTAATATGAAGGGCAGGGTTATTCGCCAACGACGCAGAGCATGTAAGGTTGCCGAAACGTCCTGCAACGTTACATAACAATGGGATAATTTTTCGACTTATTTTTTCACCTTCAATTAACGCCAATTCTACACAAATGTCGGAACTGCTTATTTCGGAAACAGTTTCTTTGAAATATACAGCAGAACTCCATTTATCCGGACGATGGTTATTTGGATCGGCTTGGCCCTTTGGGTAAATTTGTCAAGAATTCTATAAAACTAACTTGCCTTGAAATTACCGGTTATCGGGTCAGGTACAGTACGTTGTTATGGCTTCTAGAATCAGGCGTGGTCAAAGACGCAGGTACATACTGTAAATAGTAACAGCCGAACTTCAAACTGACATTGTAGCCTATTTTCAAAGAAAAATCCAATAATCCAGATTTTATGCATATCCGGATGGCTCGCTGCCCCAATTAATCTAGATAAGTGGAGTTCTACTGTATTAACATATCCGTTCCTTTTTGTTTCTACTTGGTTGATTCTTTCTGGTTTTATTATGGTTTATGTGGTGATTTGATCTAACTTTTGTTGTAGAAACAGTCACATGAACGAAAGCCTTGCATCTGGGATTACTTGGTCATAACTAGTACTGAACACAATAAGGGAGATTTTGGTGGAGAAAGAAAGTGGTGTATATCATCTGTTTAAATTTAAAAAATCTTTGTGATTACTAAGGTAGAGAAGCAAAAAAAGGTTACAGCAGGTCCACAATATGATTCACATGATAGGAAGACTCAATAATATGTACAGAGTTTTGGTCGGAAAGCCTTTTACAGTACAGTGCCACTTGGAGGACTAAGAATTAAATGGGAAAATAAAAGAATGGCTCTCAAGGAAATGTTATGAATATTACCAGAGGATGGCATTGGTTCAGAATCATGTCAAATAATGTGCTTTGGTATTGTCTAGGGATCTCATCAAAAACACCCAAAAAACTGGGGAACTTAACAACACTTAGGTAGAATAGGGGGGGGGGGGGATTTTAACCCAGCATACAGTGAAAAAGGAAAGTAATTTATCAGCATTTATAACAAGGTAACAAAATGATTACACAAACAACACAACAACAACAGCAACAGAGCAGCAGCAGCAGCACCAACAACAACAAAAATAACAGCAGCACCACCACCACCAACAACAACACTTCTCAGATGCAGGCACTCAGTTCACTTACTGACTTTTCTTTACACATCCATTCCTAAGCCTCAGTCCAGACTCTATAATCACTAATCTATACATCTTCCTCTCCCTCTCCTACTCTTTCCTGTTAGTGGCAGGTTGATGACTGTCATACACCTATACTTTCTCCCACCATGGGAAAACCAGAATGCTCCTACACACTGTGCAGGGCCATCTGAACAACACAGTTTATTCATAGAGTGCCTAACCATGCAGGAAGATTCAGAATTTGATTGAAGCAGTTGCAACAATACGCACATGCCTAGAATTTTTCAGCATATCAGGATTTCTTGGCATCACAGGTCCCAGTTATGCATTAAAGGTAACGGAAAACATTTTCAGCAACATTTGTAAAATTTTTTCATCATTACAATGCTGTCATGTTGAAACACTCCATACCTAAAAACCACTGCAAAAATGCATTCCCTTGTCTCATCCGATTTCCTAATGCTTTCCATTTTCACTAACAAAGCACTTGCAATCATATGTTTATGTGAAATTCATGGCTTCGCTTGTGGAGTATAACATGGTCCTTACACAAGAAGAGAAGGTTCATGACTGTCGGACGAAGTGTTATTCACTTGGACGAAATGTAGATACTTTTTGTGTCTGACAGACAATGTTAATCATCGGAAGGCTGCAACCTGTACATGTACGAGGTGATATCCAAAGTTTTCCAGACTAGTGCCACCATCTATACAGTAGTTGTGGTAGCGCGAAGCACCGGTAGACAGTAGGACCACCATGTCTAATGAGTCAGTGTGCCAAGTTGCACATAGCTGGGTGGAAGTGGGCAGTTTTCACACGCGTTTGTTTGGAGTCATGTACGTGACCTGTGGCGATTTTCACGATGGATCAGAGAAAGGAACAGCGAGTGTGCATCTAATTTTGTGCCAGGCTTGGGAAAAGTGCTATGAAGACCCTCAAAATGATTCAACCAGCCTTTGGGGACCAAAGCTTGAGTTGTGCACAGGTGTTTCAATGGCATGCCCGGTTCAAGACCAGTCGCACATCAGTTGACGGTGACGAACACAAGGGAGACCCAGAAGCTGCACAACTCCTGAAACTTTTGCACTAATTCAAGAGTTCCTTAGTCAGGATCGATGTCAGACCATTCACGACATTGCTGAGGAGTTGGGAATTGCTTATGGGACATGCCAACGGGTTCTGATGGAAGAATTTGGAATGCACCATGTCGCAGCCAAATTTGTGCCCAGGATCCTGACAGCTGACCAGAAACAGCAGCTCGTTAACATCTGCGCTGACCTTCATCAGCTCGCCTCCAATGATGAAATCTTCTTATCCAGGGTCATCACTTGTGATGAGTGCTGGGTTTATGGTTACGACCCTGCTTTTGGCGAGAACAGACCTGGCCGCTTCACCATGACAACGCCCCGTCTCACACTTCCGTCTTCATCCACCAGTTTCTGGCGAAAAACAAGATGGCTGTCATCCCCCACCCAACATATTCCCCTGATTTGGCACCCTGTGACTTCTTCCTATTTCAAAAAATGAAATTGAAGCTGAAAGGACGCCGGTTTGATACCAATGAGGAGATACAGGCCAAATCGCAGAGAGTGCTTGACACTCTGATAGAAAAGGACTTCCAGGAAGCGTTCCAAAAATGGAGGAGAAGGTGGGACCAGTGTCTACATGTGGAAGGGAACTACTTCAAGGGTGACAGGGGCCAATAGGATTTATTGTGAGTTTTACGATTTTTACAGCATCAGTCCAGAAAATTTTGGATACCACCTCATAAATACTTTCAGTCACAACAGACTCTCTGCGACAGATGGCATTAGGCATCAGACCGCTTCAACATTTCCATACTCTCATATCTCAAATATTTCTTGTTAGTTCTGCAACAGGTTTTTAATTACTAACAACTGGCTGGACGGTCTGGGGCTCGATTCTTGGTAGGGACAAGGAATTTTTCTCCTCCACAAAAATGTCTAGACTATCTCTGGGGCCCATCCAGTCTTGTATTTAATTGGTACCAGTGGTAAAACAGCTGCAGCATGAATCTGACCACTCACATCCATCTAGTACCGAAGTTAAAAATGAGTGGAGCTATACCTTTACTCACCCTGTGTGCCTTCACGGAATGCACACATAACACTCTATGTTTATCTTTTCACATTACAAAGGAGTTTCAAAAAAATAAGGTAACAAACACTCTGATGCCAAGAATGCTATTCTGACTTGGATGGCATGTAGGTAGCAGAAGGCAAACTTCAGAAATCCATATAATTGCCACTGGCATTTCAGCATTTGTCCCTTCATGGCACCAAGGCTTGTATCCTGGTGCAGAAGATGTTGGTGTAAAATGCTTTCTGCATGTCATAACTTGCCACCAAGGTGATTCTTAAGGAGGCAAAAAGATGGAAATCACTAGGCATGAGGCTGGAACAGTAGAGAGGTTGGTCCGTAACTGCACAGGCACAGTGCTTTACAGGTCAAGTTGGCAATATGAAGCCTGGCATTGTTGTGTAAAATGATAACGCCTTGGCACAGTGACCCAGACACTTTTGCAACAAATGGCCTGCCATAATCTCTCGGTGTACCACAATAACGGTCAGCAGTTAGTGTCACCACAATTAACAAAATTCACAAGGACAACTTTATGGTACAAAATGACAGTTGCAGTATCTTCCCTACTGATGGCATTGCTTCACAATTCTTTGCTGGGGGAAATAAAGGACGTTTCCACATTATGGATGCTTTTTGATCTCAGGTGTCATGTCAGGAACTATGCTTCACAATGCCCCCCCCCC
>Ga0131853_10025503_pt1 | contig 10654 bp, 9 predicted proteins | sample TergutLab28metaG_FD_92764 | JGI IMG/M metagenome (GOLD analysis project Ga0131853, IMG submission 92764) | Labiotermes labralis P1 segment gut microbial communities from Petit-Saut dam, French Guiana - Lab288 P1 (version 2) (version 2) | ecosystem: Host-associated > Arthropoda: Insects >... | reverse complement strand
TTTATATATTCCGGGAGGTGATTGTATATCTTTATAGCCGAGTAGTGGGGTCCATCCCTATATCTTTTTAGATTCACAATTGGAAAATGAAGATCCTTATTGTATCAAGTTTTATAATCATGTATATCATTATTAGCAGCATATATCTGTTGGTTCTGAACTGTATGCACCATTAAACAGTAAATATATTGTCAGTACATCGTCATTATTTCCAGATTTATAAAATGTTGCCTACACGAATCTGTCGGTTTTGACTTTGTTATAATTCTAATACTCTTTTTTTTGGATAATAAATATCTTTTTGGCATGTGCAGAATTTCCCCAGAAAATTATACCATAGCTCAGCAATGAATGTGTATGGGCAAAATATACTGATCTTAACGTATCTTTTGAAACAACCTCCCTGATATGCCTTAAAGCATAGCATGCTGAGCATAGTTTGCCCGTTAGTTTGTCAAAATGTTTTTTCCATTAGAGTGCACTATCAAGAGTAAGTCCCAGAAAACTAACTTCAGTTGCATTGCTAATATACTTTTGATCGCTCATTGTCTTGACGTCATCCTTAAGGAAGTGCTTCGTTTTAAACTCTAAACACTGTGTTTTATTTAAATTTAATGTAAGTCGATTACTTTGAAACCAGCAATTTATTTTTTGATATGTATTAACTATGCTTTCATCCCAGTCTCTTTTATTGGGGCCAGTGATCAAAATACTCGTATCGTCTGCATAGAGAACTGTGTCTGTATTTACATCTAGCGCCCTTGGTAAATCATTTATATATATATATGAGAAAAAGTAAAAGTCCAAGAATGGAGCCCTGAGGTACACCATGTGTAATTTGTTTCCAATTTGAGGATTTGTCGTCTAGGCCTGAATTACCAATTATCACTCTTTGAAACCTTCCAGTTAAATATGATTTAATCAAGTAACTAAATTTCCCCTGAATTCCATAAAATTCAGGTTTCTCCTTTAGTGTGTCATGATTCACACAGTCAAACGCTTTCTGAAGCTCGCAAAAAATACCCCCTACCATTAATTTGTCAATGAGTGCCTTCAAGATACCATTTATCATCAGGAATATTTATAATTAATTTTGTTGGCAATGCATTAAACAACACAAGCATTGGCCTCATAGTTCATCAATATTAAATAAGACATCAATGAATTAGTACTGTTAACTGCAATAATGACACAATATTAAACCCTTGTGCCTTTACATGTGGCCTGGCTCATGGTATCAATAATATTATTATAGCTCTGACTGTGACAGTTACTTAAGTATCACCTCTATGTAATGCAGTGTATGCAAAGTACATTTTAAAGGTAGACAGATCTCTTAAACAGCAATGTCTACATTATTTCATTCTTATCACTACATTATACCTCAGTGTGTGTCATAATATAATGACAAGACTAATTACCTAGGAGCATCATTGATTAGGGCAAGTTTCCCAAAATCATCCCCTTCTTGTAGAGTGGTTACAGTTCCCTTGCCATGAATTACAACATCCACCGATCCATGCAGGATGATGTACCATGAGCGGCCTTCATCTCCTTGGTTGAACACTGTAACAAAGTTCAAATCAACACAGCCAGGCAATTCACTGCAATGGATTTGAGCTTCTCACTTTAGTGCTGATAAAGATTAAAGTTTCTGGGATGTTACATTATGCTGACTGGCCAATAGTTACCAATGTTGGGAGGAATCATAATACCTTCACCTTCAAGGTCAGTGAGTTCAAGAAATTGGAGGTATGGAGTCTTTATTTTCAAGTTCAAACAATCCAAGAAGAATCACTCTTTTTGTACTGCTAAATCTTGAAGATGAAACATCATTTACTATTTACCAGTCACCATGATGTAACAAATCAGATGCCTTAGACGTACCTCTGTGTTACATACCTCTGTATAATGAAATGTTCAGGATGAAATAAAAGTTCTAGGATGTGGCAAAGCAAAGTGCTGCATTTCAACCCTATTTTATCTCATACAGTGAACCCAAAGTGGTTATCATAAGTTGTCAAGTATGGAGGTCTTGCATAATTGTCGTACAAAGACCATCACACCCCCAGAATATTATGCTATACTACTCCACAATTTCAAAATGTTCAAAACACATGTCAAAGTTTATAACATTAATTTTGGTCTATCTGTCTCTTAGAGAAGCGTGATTTGACTGTACAGATTTTGATGAAACATGATAGAGGAACAAAACCAAAAAGAGTGTACAAAGATACATAAATTTATTACATTATAAACATTGTATACCTCCTACAAGTTTCGGTCACCTTCTATGGCCTTTTTCAGGGTGATGATTTTACGAAGGATATATTATAAAGACAACAAAACCAATGTACAAATACAAAATGTTATTTATCCCAGTAATTAACCAACTTGCTGCACAACATTTTTTTGTTTTACAATAAGTTTATTTCATGTCTCTACATGTTTCGAGCACATGTGCTCGAAACATGTAGAGACATGAAATAAACTTATTGTAAAACAAAAAAATTTTGTGCATCAAGTTGGTTAATTACTGAGATGCACGGTCAGCAAAACATCGAAAAAATAAAATGTTATGTTTCATATATGTGATTCACAATATATGTTAAAATGTAAAACATGGATAAAATTATTTGTTCTAAATTTACGCGAGTAAGAAGTTTTTGTGTGCTGTGTGTGTCATATCACCATCCTGAAATAAAAGAAATACATGTGTGTAGGAGGTTATTAATGTATTGATAAATAAAATTGTATATGATAGCATGTGTGTGAAAATGGTTGTCGGTGTTTTATGTGCCAAGTAGGGTTATGTTGTAGTGTCTGCCGGCCATACTGTACTGATGTCAAACTTCAAATTGGAGAGAATGAATGTGGGTCACAAGCATGCATGTTTGAGTTGTATGGCATAGTGATGATGGTTGCATGTTGTTGGAAAAGCAGAGTGTAGAAGTTTTCTAATGAGTTCATTTTTCGACTTTTGTGCACTGGGTGGAGTAAGGACATGGTGATGTTTGTGGTTCCATACTCATGTTCGTTGTTTCTTTCCAAGAATACTAATATCCAAATCACATTCTGCATAAATAATGTAGTTTATAATATACTCAATACTCAAACAAATAAAACCAATATATATATATATATGCAGTGGCATCCACCAACTACAATGCCCTACTTGTCACCTCTGTTATATAGGTCAAACTGGCTGACATCTACAGAATATATCAGATATATAACCTCCAATAACCCCCAGTCAGCATATGCCATTCACATTCTCCACTACAAATACCAGTATCGACCCATGAACATCACCATGTCCTTACTCCACCCAGTGCACAAAAGTCAAAGAATGAACTCATTAGAAAACTTCTACACTCATCTTTTCCAGCAACATGCAACCACCATCAATGAACAATCCCAGACAGATGAAAACCCCTTTTTCAATCTCATCTATGCCATACAACTCAAACATGCATGCTTGTGACCTACATTCATTCTCTCCAATTTGAAGTTTGACATCAGTACAGTACGGCCGGCAGACACTACAACATAACCCTACTTGGCACATAACATACTAACAAACATTTTCATACACATGCTATCATATACAATTTTATTTATCAGTATATTAAGAACCTCCTACACACACATATTTCTTGTATTTCAGAATGGTGATATGACACACACAGCACACGAAAACTTCTTACTCACATAAATTTGGAAAATAAAATTTTATCCATGTTTTACATTTTAATGTATATTGTGAATCACATATTTAAAACTTAATATTTAATGTTTGTACAGTGGGTTGGTTGTCTTTGTAATATATCCTTTGTAAAAACATCTCCGTGAAAATGGCCACGAAAGGTTACCACAACCTGTAGGAGGTACACAATGTTTATAATGTAATAAATTCATGTATCTTCATACACACTTGTTGGTCTTACAGTTAACTGTCAGTGAATGGTCATGAAATATTAAAAAATCATACAGGAAGGCTGCATTGAAACGTATACATAAGACCTAGTTTTAAACCACACCAAGCTACCAGCATTACAACAAGAACATAAGAAAAAATCTTTGTCAGCTCTTAAACTGTGAGATTTGTTATTCTCATTACATCAGCTATGAATATTGCCGTCTTCTTGGATGTGACGCCGTGGAGTCTGGTACAAACACACCGAAATTTCTGAGAAATCTGCTGCTTCCATCTTCAGGGTAAAAGGTGAGGAAAGCAAGTTTCTTTGAAACATCTGTAAATTTTTACCACTCTATGGCATGACATCATAGAAGAGAGCATTCTTCATTGCTGCAAACCATTTGTCTAATTACACTTGATGTACATAACCTACACTGAAAATTCTTAAGTCATTGTGGCCCATCATATTTGGCATTAAATAAAGATGAATATATGAGATTTTGAAAGGCTGTGTACTTTACAGCTTGCTTTTACCCAGATGGATTAGAAATGCCATGTTTGTTTGTACAGAATATGTAACAGGATACAAAGATGTTGAGGAGTATCTTTTCTTTTTAATTATATAGGAGAAAATCTGCTAATATAGATGCATACAGGTTTGAGCCTTAAAAAATAAAGAAAGGAGAAAGAAAATTTACCGTGGAAATGTGGATACTCCTCACGGAATGTTATTCAGGTGTTCAAGTCAAGAAGGATCAGATAGGCAAGGCATGTGGAACATATGGGACAGAAGACATATGCATTCAGGACTTTTGTAGGACAGCCTGAAGGAAAAAGGCTCCTTGGAAGACATAAAGATATTACCATAATGTACCTTCGAGAAATAAGATTGAAAGAAATGGACTCGACTAATCTGGCCCAAGAGAGGGACAAGTCATGAACCATAAAATGCAGGATATTTATAGACTAGCTCAAACACTAGTAGCTTTTCAAGAACAACTCTGCTCCATGGAGTTTGTATGGACACAATAATTGATGCTGTAATCACCATGTCTGGTTTCTTACACCAGTAAGTGTTTTCATCTTCTCCTACATGGTATGAACTCTGCTTTCTTAATATATATTCATTCAGTTCTGTCATATAAATTGTGGAAAATTGAACTCATAATAGGAAGAAAACTTACACACGGTTCCAGCATGTGGATGTGCCTCAAACACTATCACAGAAGCAAGCTCTCGTTTGACAGTGTGTGACAGGTGGGACAGTGCCTTTAAGTGCAGTAACTCTTCATAGATCATCTCCAAGTCATCCAATGTTCTCTCATGTGATCTAAAGACACAATTACAAAAGCAGATGATACTGGAAATACTGTATTTGTAAAGCTGAAAATAACTCTTAAAGAGAGACTCAAACTGTGGCATTGCTCTCAAAGAACAACACCATCGAAATATAATACATTTTATTACCAATGCTCCTAGGTGCAGGTTCTAAGAGTTGACATCCATGTTTTATGTTTATTATCCCAACAGCATTGGCTGAAGTGGTAAGCTTTAGGCATATACACAGCAGGTACACTATTCTAGTACCCTACAGGACACTATTGTAACTGAGGTTTCTAACTGCTGCCCTCAGTCAGTTCAGGAAAGTTTGGGAAAGTACTGTGAAATAGGCTGTGGGCACTTCCCCTTTAATTCTTTCCAGTTCACTAAATGTAACTAGCCTCTTGTATCATTTGACATTAATAACAGCACTTGATACAGTACTCTTAAAGAACCTACAGCCTTTACTATCACATTTACCTGAACATAAAGTGATTCTGCACATACGAAACCCCCCTTCATCATTTCAAATCTTCAGGAAAATCACATACAGAAAGGCTGCAACTCTGTGTGTCATTATAAGGCAAACCATCCACTTCTCAGACAGCAAATGAGGAAAATATTCTCATCTTGTATTCAGGCAAATATGGTATGTAAAGGTAAAGGTAAAGGTAAAGTGATCCTGTTACAGGCCCAGTGTGGCCTAGAGGACCACGACACTAGAAGGGGGTGAGTGGTCATCATCACACCCCGGCCGCACTTTACCCCCCAGGATAGACCCGGTACACATTGTAAAGGAGGCTGGGTGGGCCCCAGGGCCAGTCTGGACAGGTGGAAAATCTCGTCCCCACTGGGATTCGATCCCGGACTCGATCCCGGACCGTCCAGCCCGTAGTCAGTCGCTAAACCGACTGAGCTACCCAGCCCACAAATACATATGTTGTGTGATGAAATCAAAAGGGAAACGCTGTCTCCCATTGACAAAGGTGCATCAGTGTTTCAGGATAAGAAACTCACGGTTTGCGCAGAATCATCCTCAAGATAGCATCCGGTCCCTTTTGTGTAAGCACACTAAGACACGTGTTCAACTGATCTTCAGCCCAAACCACCTGATCTTGAGACGGTGAGCCTGCTGCACTTTCTTTATCCTGCCAAAATCTGTACAGCAGTGCCTTGTCCCTGAACGGATGTTCACCTGTCACTGTAACACAGAGTACCACAGACTGAGTAGGTCTCGTACTGAGGCATTTATACATATATCTGACATTTCACCCCTTACAAATTTATGAAATGTAGTGAATAAATGCGAAGCCAGTTTTATAAGCTTCTACATATGCCATTACAAACCTCTTTTGATTATCCATAATTACCCTAATATCAATAACTCTCCTATAAATAAAATCCCACAATCATACAACACAGTCTACTGCTGCATGTCAATTCTGAACTTTCACGTTATTTGAATTTCATAATGTAAAATTGCCCAACTCCTTACTTCCTGCAGGATATTTCCTCAGACACAACGCATCTGAACATACATATTAACCATCCCAGAGGTCTTTTTCTTGGTTAGGTCATGAAACAATTATTGATGAAGATTACAGCATTCTTGGGTATGCTGCCAAGTTATGTCACTTATTAATTTCTGCTCTCTCATTTTCTGTTTAACGCCCTTTGGCTAGCCGCATTTTATCATGCTAACCCTTTATTCATGATGGGAATATCATTTCTATTTAAGCTTTTCTGATTTTCACCCACTTTTCTGGGAATGCAACTAGGTCATAAAACAAGGGCTGGGTGTACTAGAAGATGTATAAAGTCGAGATACCAAATAATTATCTGTGTACAGAAGAACTGTCATTCTTGGAATATGTTTCTTTTTGGAGTGTCATTATAATGTGGTCTATTACTTATTTTTCTGAATGGGATTTTAACATTTACCAGTGAATTACTGGCTCACTGTAAACAATAATATGAGGATATATTTAGATGGACAAGTAATATCTGATAGTTGACAATGTTTTGTTGGAGTCTGCATCTCATATTTTGTCATTCCAGCAGTCTGGATTGAACAGTTCCAGAAGATCAGTTTATGGTATTTGGCATCTTCACATGTGTATGTAGGAACCAAGGAAAAGCAGTTATACATGCCCCCTCCAAATATCAATAACAATTGTTACTGTCAGGTCAATTTCAGTAAATTTTCCCATCCTGTTTTTTGTGATGATAGAAACAGATGCCGTTTTGACATTTTCTGTTTTAATCCTTGTATTAAACATGGCATGTTGAAAACAGTCCAAGCAGTGGACGGTTCCAAATGTGATGTACTATCATCAGAACCATATGGAACTGTACTGCAAGTTTTCTGGATTATTACTTTTGTAGACTAAAATTGCTTGGTGCTGATCTCATTGGCCCCATGGTGTTCATTCTTCCCAGAAATGTAGGTGAACATTTCAATATCCATTCTAAAATATTGAAAAAACCGTTCCCCATCTGCTTTCAGTTGAGGAAAAAGGTGGTGATATTCACCATACTGTCCTCTTGACTGATTAATTTCATGAACCCCACTTCTCTCTCTTTTCAATTTTAAGTGAACATATTCTGAAGCATTAAGAAGAAGAGCAGCGTCTCCACTTGTCAGTTCCATTATTGCTACTGGTCTGCAGCCAGCGCCGATAATCGGCCTCCACTCTACGACTCCAACCTGCCGGTAAGCGGCGGGCAGATCGGCGCCGACTTTCGGAATCGGAGTCGGAATCTGAATCTGCCTGCACTGTACGTGTACCCTAAGGCATGGGTTGGAATCCCGCCGAGGGCATTGTCTCTTGTAAGTGTTTGTGTTGTCAGGTAGAGGCCTCTGCATCGGGCTGATCAATCGCCCAGAGGGCTCCCACCGAGTATGGTGATTGAGTGTAATCTTGCAGCCTCGATAATGAGAAGGCCCTGGCCCACAACGGACTGTTAGGCCATGAGGGGGTGGGGGAAGGAATTGTTTGTTAAGGAGACTGAGCCACTGACCCCAAATTACCATGAGATATCACTCCTTCCTCCAGTAGCGCCTGCCACATGCCGATTGCTTGGTGTCTGGTGTGGATGCTGGGGCTGAGAGACATGATCCAGTCAACCAGTTCTCTGCCAGAGGCACAGCGCCGGTACACGCAGTTGGCAGACTTGTGGTCTCTCAGCACGGACTGTGAGCTGTCAGTCAGTAGCAACGTGCGTAGCGTCCAGCCAACGCACGCCATCTGCGAACTTGGAGACTGCGTGGCCACAAACAGAACAACAGTTGCAATATGGATCAAGCCAGGAAATGTACGAAAAAACATAGTATTTAGTCGCGTCCATGTAACTATTAACGTGGAACAGCAATAGGTGTTACGTATACTGAGCGTGTGTACGTAGCCTTAGGTATCCGGCAAGCAATGCGCATGCGCCGTATTATATTGTCATCTGTAGGCTGCCCGGCTCTACATTATTTTTGCACATTATCCAATTAACGACACGATTTTTTTTTTAAAAAAAGCGTGACTGGACATAAAATGCGTGTTTTGATTTTCTCTAAAACTTTTACCAGAAACATACCTCATTCCAAGAAAAAAATCGGCGAGATATTATCTTAAATGTATATCTGTCTTCACGTAAAGTACCCGTTATTCTTGCCAGATTTTAATGAAACTTGAATTTTCATGACAGATTTTCGAAAAATACTCAAATATAAAATTTAATTAAAATCCGTCCAGTGAGAGTCGGCAGGCGGACGAACGGACAGACAGACATGATGCAGCCAACAGCAGCTTTCCCCATTTTGCGAACGCACCTACAAATTAAACGCCAGGTTAAATCCCGTCTGCCCTCTACTGGTATTATTAGGAGCTCACCATATTCTCCACGTCAGCAGGATAATGGTTAAATATGTGATTGTAAAGCGAACACACAAAGTCAACTGAATCTGTCTCCTGAACAAAACGCCATATCACTGTCATTCTTACACCACTGTAAAGCCCATACATTGCCATTCACTTTCAGATTTCAACGCAAGTCCCAGCATTTTGCACATACTTCTGCAAGCACAGAATCAACCAGTGGCGTACCGAGGGGGGTGGGGGGTTAAATACCCCCTGAAATTCCGAAGGCCCTCCAAAATCATGCAAAACTCAACCCGATTGTGAAAACTATTAAAAATTGCTGAATTTAAGACGCCAACACCTCAAGATTTTCAGAAAAAATGAAGTAAAATTCTAATACTACCTACGTTCGCAATTGTTTTACATTAGTAATGACAAATAAATTGGTTGTCATCATAAATGGTCTTAAAATACCAAAAATTAAGAAAATGTTACTATATGAAATGAAATTTTTTGTACCAAATTACAGTTGTCTCCAGAACCCCTGAGAAGGGGGCTACCGCCCCCAGATCCCCTTCTCTTTGTCCTCTGTCCTCAATTGAATTTGTTAAACACCCCCCCCCCGAACAAAATTCCTGGGTACGCCACTGGACTCAACACTCTTCTGTGAGAAGCAACGAGGAAGTTTCGGAGTACGTGCATGCAAGCACATTGTGCACATGCATATACACATGCAAACAAGCACACACTTGTGACATTCACAGCTAATTAATCTTGTGAACTGTCACTGGAGCGCCCTTGTCTGTCGTCTTCACAGTTACCCACAAAAATTCTCATGAATAAAGCTGCTGGGATTTAGTCCATCAGCTATCAAATAAGAATTTCTTTCTGTCCGAAATATGAGGTTCTCATGGCAGTGACCTTGAAGATTACCATCTTCTTGATGTAAAACTGTTTAGCCTGCCTGAAATTCATTCACCTTTCGCTGGAATCTGTTCCGAATTCATACGAAAATGGTGTATCTTATACCTTGAAAATGGAGGCACCAGAATTCAAACAATAAAACCAACAAATGCACTAATGTTAAAACTACATTTTTTACACACTATTTGTCACAACTCCGACATGTTTCGACCTATCTTAATCATCTACAGGGAGTTTATGAACATCACTAAAGCCTGTACAAAAACATAGACGGATTATCTAAATACATTAAAATTTGCGCACAAAATGTTTGTAGATATTTTAAAATTCGTCTGTAGCAGTGCAAAACTGGTCCGTACGATGAGGAGGTTGCAGTTTATAGGTTTTTACAGTGGTTCATACACCGGGGGGGGGGGGGATGTCAAGTTTTTGTTTTGTTAGCCAACATGGCATCGGGTTGCTTTTAAACGTCGGAAAATTTTAACAAAATTACACGGGGTCGTTTCCCAAAAAATGTTTTTAGAATTTTTAAAATTCGTCTGGAGCAGGGCAAAACATGTCCGTACGATGAGGAGGTTGGAGTTTATAGGTTTTTACAGTGGTTAATATACCGGGGGGGGGGGGATGTCAAGTTTATGTTTTG
>Ga0131853_10025502_pt1 | contig 10654 bp, 7 predicted proteins | sample TergutLab28metaG_FD_92764 | JGI IMG/M metagenome (GOLD analysis project Ga0131853, IMG submission 92764) | Labiotermes labralis P1 segment gut microbial communities from Petit-Saut dam, French Guiana - Lab288 P1 (version 2) (version 2) | ecosystem: Host-associated > Arthropoda: Insects >... | reverse complement strand
TCGCCCAAAACACGTTGAGCTGATTGAAATTACTAATATATTGTTATTATTGCATCTAGTTGGTTGTTTATACTATTGTATGTTTGTTTGCTTTATCAGACCATATGATAAGGTTTCACTCTGAAACTGCAGATTTACTTGAGAGTTGTACGAACCATACCAATTCATATGAGTGAGTTATTTGTATTTCCAAATAGTTGTTGCAGTTTGAATCAAACTTTATTACACTCTTGTTTTTTTTTGTTTTTTTTTGTCTACTGTTGGCTCTAAATTTTGTTACCCACTCAAGCACAAGAATGCATATGGCGTATTTAGTATTTCATCTGCTGCGTTAATGTGTAGCAAAGAGTTTAAAATATAGTTTACGTTTAGTGCTGTTTCGAATTCATACGATAGTTCTGCAGTTCGTGCGAGTACCGCACTAGTTTCAGACAGCTCCTAGTACCTGGTTTATACGAGCAATTTGCTCGTTTTTACGAGTATTTCTCCAAAATGTGTATCGTAACTGCTGTGTATTACATGACGAAAGCGAAATAGTGTAATATAATTTAACAACGAGGAGCCTTGATAGGTCAGTCGACATGGCGACTAGATTCGGGTTGGATGGTCCGGAATTCTAATCCCCGTGGCCACAAAAGTTTTCTGTTCTCTTGTCTCAAATGTCCAGATCGGCTCCCCCCCCCATGCACCCAGCATTCTGTTCAGTGTATGCAGGGGTTCACTCCCGGTGATAAAGCTGCCGGGGTATGATGTTTACCACTGACCTCCATCTAGCGTCGAGATTGGAATGTGTGGAGATATACCGCAACTTCCTCCACACAATTTATAATTCTGCATTTCCCTCTGATACCTTTTACCTTGTTGGAATCTATGATATGTCGTATTATGCAACGGGCAGCTTGTATTATTATGTCAATGGCTTGATAAGCCCGCTTGTAACCTGGATATCTCTCTGTAGCTAGGGCCTTGTCATGCCCTACATTGGAAGTAGTTTTGTCTTGGAATAGATGTGCTTCAGACGAATAACCGAGAAATATCCACATAAATGCAACAGACGGACATAACGTTGCTCATAGTCGCTTTTAGAAATTTTGTGAACTCTCCTAAAAATTGTTATGACGCCATGTTACCTAGTGGAAAGTTTTGATGTCTTGCTGACCGTGTATCTCAGTAAAATCTGAGTAATTAACCAACTTATTGCACAAATTCTTGTTTTATAATAAGTTTATTATATGCATCTACATGTTTCGAGCACTTTTGTGCTCATCATCAGGAAGTCAAAATTGTATTATACAATATCTGGTATCGTCACACTCTGTAGGTGGCCGTCCCGTGAACGGGACGGCCACCTACCATCATCATCATCATCATCATCATCATAAACATCAAGGATTGGACCCTTTGATCCGTTCCGTCTCCACAGTTACAGCTGCTCGCGCCAACGCTTCTTCGGTCTTCCAGTTGTTCTCCTTCCTTGTGGTCTGTAGTATGATTTCAAAGGGTTTCGGTTTTGTGGCAGGCTTAGGGAGCACACCCTTACACAAAACGGGCATGTTTGGAGGCCTTGAGGTTAGCTACCACCAAACTTACTCAGTGAGGGATTGGTTATCCATCCTGAGGACACCCTACCTAACTCAGAATCTCCAGAGGAAGCACAGGACTGATTCACAAATTACAACTAAGGCCATTAAGTTGGTTAATTACTAAGATTAAAACTATTGTGGAAAGTTATGGATGTTCTTCTGAAACGTCGGTAAATTTATTCTAGGGTGCGGGAACGCCACATCGCAGAACCGCGGTTTTGCAAGTGTGAAAACTCTACCGGAAATAAGAATTTAGGGATCCTCCGTTTTGTTATTGGCGTACAAAGCTGGCTGTTGTCGTACGTTGTTAACAAATAAAAGCAAAAACAAGGGGGTAAGAATTTATGTGGTATTTTTATATATCTGAATTCGGAATTTATTAACCGTATGATGACTGTCGTTCATCTAAATTACTCCCGCATATACGAGGTAAAATGATCCCCTTACAGGCCCGGTGTGGCCCAGAGGGTGGGTAGAGTTATAGCTCTACTCTTCCATGATCGCGGCACTAGAAGGGGGTGAGTGGTCAGCAACACGCCCCGGCCGCACTTTACCCCCGGGAAAGACCCGGTACCTATTTTAAAAGAGGCTGGGTGGGCCCCAGGGCCGGTCGGTCTGGACGGGCGGAAAATCTCGTCCCCACCGGGATGTGGGCTTTACAAGGTTAACGGTGTTAGGGGCGAAATTATTAAAGTGGTTTGGCCTCGTAAAACAAATAGATAGAGCGACATACTGAGAACGATATTAGAATTAAAATTGAAAGGAAAGAGACCTACAGACCACCAGAACTAGAAGGTAGGTATTCGGAATAGAAGAACGTTAGGAAAAGGAGGGAGAGACTGTAGGTTCGATCCACTCGAAACAAGTGATGTTTGTAAGGGAAGGTATAGTATGCTCTTTACTTTACGGGTGGGTAGCATTTCAGTTGTGTAGGACTGTACCATATTACGTTATAAGGGGTTGCTAACCGAGTTAGTTTCTTCCACCGGCGAAATGAGCCGACTATCACCCACGAGTTGCTGCGGGGCGAGGGGGGTTGGGGGGTTGTAACGGTAAAACTGGTCGGAATAAAATCAAGTTACGTTACGGGCTAAAGTCTCCATCACGCACCCTGGCGGCCAGCTACCTGGGTTAACACGCGCCAGTAACCGTGTTACTGTACCCAGGGGGCTTCATTCAGGTTGGGGTGACGCCTGCTCATGTTGCGCCCCGCGCGTCATCGCAACCCCTCGTCATATATCGCTAGTTCAAATAGTGTACGTGGCCGCGGGGGGATTCAGGTGGTGGGTCTTGTGACTTGAATAACTATTAAGGAGATAAAACTTCTGGTTGTAAAGTTCTTGCCAAATCTTGTTCCTCTCAGTTCTTTGGCAGATCCACTCAAATCAAATACGGGCAAAATGAATAAATGACGTCGATTGTGTTCGTTCGTCATCCAGTAGGCCGCATGTTTTTATCACCGAATGTACACCCAAAGTAATGGCATATCGACTCCTATTTCATGGCAAAATAACTTTAACCTGAAGCTGGAGGCAGCAAATTTTGGGTACCAGTCCGCCATATTGCACGATGTCACTGCCAAGAACATACATTTTTCATAGGCGCCGCCGTTAGAACCACAAAGCTCGCCAATCGGAGTAGTGTGTGTGGCCATATGCAAGTTGTTTGATGCGCGGAGGATATTGGGACTGAATTGCTGAAAGTTACACTGAAGACTTGCTTAAGAATAAAAAAGACTGTGCTGACGTATACTGTGTGTAACGTTAATTGACGACTACAGCATTCCGCCTCACTGCACGTGGGCCCGGCGTGCCTACCAGGTTAGGTGAGCGTGAAGTAGGAATCGGGGTGGAAGTGCAGATAACAGATGGCAGCTTGAGATATGAGTTGCTTTGACTTTCCAAGAGGAAAACAAAATTAAAAACTAACCAAGAACAACAGTGGTCTAAGGGACACACCTGTAATGGAATCACTCTTCTTGCCAGTCGCAGAGAATTAGGTTCCGTCGAGTCCAAGGTAGTATAATGGTTGAAGTAAAATGGATGGATGGATGGATGGATGAATTGACAGAACCTGTAGAAATATGATTTGGGAAGAGGAAAGTGGCAGATTTCACGTTCAGGTTTTATGCATGATTGTAGCCTTTACGATTTGTAGGAAATAGTACGGTGAAGCGGGGACCGCGGTAACACAGTGGTTAAGGTGTTGTGCTACAAATAGGAAGGTCGCTGGTTCGATCCCAGCTAGTGTCAATGTGTTTTTCATTGACATAAAATCCTTCCGATCGCACTATGGCCCTGGGGTACACTCAGCCTCTAACAGACGTGATTACCAGGAGTATTTCCTGGGAGTAAAGGCGGCCAGTGCCTACGGCTGACAACCTACCACCATCCTGTGCCGTTGTCACGAAATCTGGAACCCTCTGGGTCACTCCGGGCCTGTAACGGGACTGCTTTACCTTTTAAGTACTGTGAAGCACTGTGTGTGCTAAATTTGCATAATTCTGCATTTTGAAGTAAATGGTAAAAGTTACGGGAATAAAAGCCTACTTCGGTTTACTTTTCTGGACATATTGTGATTGTCCGTTAGCCCTTATAAACTACCCAACCACCTCAGTACGAACCAACAATGAACATGAGTTCTAGTACATTGTCATACTTCAGTACGGAATTATTTCTGTGTTCTTGCATGTGGAGTTTTTGTATAATCCTGTGTAACGCTGAATGTGGCGAAATTAATTTCTGAACTGCATCACATTTATAGCCTACGTGAATTATAGGTTACGTTCTTATAATAAAAGACAACAAAATGCACTCCTTCTCAATTTTATTTTGGTAAAGAAATCTACATGTTTCGGACAGATTTACTGTCCATCATCAGGAGTCTTAATGCTGTATTCACAGCAGTTGGTATTTGTCATACTAGTTATGTTGGCTGTCTGCTAGCTAGGTCAGGTCCATCCTGACCTAGCTAGCAGACAGTCAGATTTACTGTCCATCACAAGGAGTCTTACTACTGTATTCACAAGCAATAGGTTTTGTCATACTAGTTATGTTGACTGTCTGCTAGCTAGGTCAGGATGGACCTGACCTCGCTAGCAGACAGTCAACATAACTAGTATGACAAAACCTATTGCTTGTGAATACAGTAGTAAGACTCCTTGTGATGGACAGTAAATCTGTCCGAAACATGTAGAGTTCTTTACCAAAATAAGTTAAGAAATAGTGCATCTCGTTGACTTTTATCGTAAGAATATATCACAATGCACGGTGCTATGAATGACAGAATGTAGGGTACGTGTTTCTTTTTACAGCGAAATTGCACATTGGCTTTTGGATGTAAAGTGACATTACTTGTTGCGCTGTACGCATTTCTTTGAAGCAATAACTCTTTCTCACTTTTACGTGAGCTGAATATAGCAGTAGACTTATAATTAAAGCTGGTCGCTCCCACACAGTGCTTTTTGCTCCATGTGAGATCGTAGCTTTTGACATGGAGATTGAATATTTTGTGGTTCTTCTGTCGAACTGCATTAAAAATAATTCAGACATTGGAATATTTCAAGAATAATGTAATTAAGTCACCACTTTTAACACAATTTCATTCGATCCTGCAATATATTTGCTGTAACTCTGCTATTCTCAAATGCCTGCTGTAAAAGTTAGTTATTTAATGATACTGAAACAACAAATTGCCTATCCCAGTGCCCGCGCGGTCTAAGGCGTAGGTCTACGGCCGAATCCAAACCGGGGGCACGGATGTCTGTCTCTTGTAACTGTTGTGTGTCGTCAGGTAGAGGTCTCTGCGACGGGCCTGTCACTCGTCCAGAGGAGTCGTACCGATTGAGGTGCGTCGTTGTGTGTGATCTAGAAACCTCGTGAACGAGAAGGTCATAGCCCGCATTGGGCCGCTGCGCCACAAAACAATAAAAAAAACAGAATGCGCAATATCGCAATATATTGCAATACTGTGCATTCGGCGGTCTCAGTGGCCGTGCGGTCTACGGCGTTGGTCTGCGGCCGCTCGCCTGCTGAGATAGTGAGATCGAATTCCGCCGGGGGCATTGATGTCCCTTGTGAGTGTTGTTTGTTTTCGGATAGAAGTCCAAGCGACAAGCTGATCACTCGTGAAGAGGAGTCCTACCGACTGTGGTGTGACGTCGTGTGTGATCTAAAAACCTCAAGAATCAGGCTATTGTTCACGATGGGCCACAACGCCACAAGGGGGCAAAATATTACCCATTTTGTTGGTTATTGTATCATAAATTTTCAATTAATATAAGGAAATGGATGGCATGTATTTAAATATCTTGTCCTATTTGTCTGTGTTCTATAAAACACAGTGTAAGTTGTACCTAGACTGTATATTCGCATAGTGACTAACGTTCAGCTCAATTTCTGACACAACGCTGTGACGTGATATCGGGAGGAGCTTGCCTTTTGAAGTAAATCATAAACTAGGTAATGAAACATTCGCTGTAACTTAAAAAAAAACATGTGTTCTTAGTAATTAAGTAATTAATATAGAGTCGTTATTGGACAGATCGATAACATTCACGTGGTCAGCTTTTACAGAATTGGAAACTTCTTCTACGTCTTCTGCACACCTCGCTACAGGACCCTGTTCTTAACCCGCAGGCTCTGCACCTTCACGCAATAGCAGTGTATTCCACGCTTCTGATGTTCTTCCATGTTCGTTGAAGAAGGTTACAGATGAATGTAACAAGAAGTTTCCTAAAATTAAATTAACTTCTTTGCAGTCAAAACTGATGTAAATGATAAACGTACAAAAGAAGTGCAGGCCGTACTTCGTGGAAGACACGTCATACATGTATGAAGTTAATTAAGCTAATGATGTTTAGAACAGTTACCGTTTATTCTATGAACCAAGTGAGATAAACAGAACGTTTTCTCTTGGCAAATTGTTGAGCTGTTTAACGTTACAACTGGTCTTATTTCTAATTCTACTCGTTCAACGGTTGCAGCGTTGAAACTGATGTGCGTGCGCCTTGCGCGAGCGGCAATTTCTCTGGCACAGTGGCGAGGCAGATAGCCGAAACAGAAGCGTTTACAGGCGTACCTCAAGGACAGAGGTATGCCATGGTGTGTGTGTGCGTGCGCGCGCGCGCGCGTGTGTGTGTGCGTGCGTGCGTGCGCCCCCCCCCCGCGACTGAGGATCTCGAAATTTGTGCTTTTAAACACACGACCAGTTTTCACAAAACGCGGTCTGAAGAGTAATATACTGTAGGAGGAACAAAGATCGACATTTTTAATTTGGTGGTAATATAATGATATAAGTGCGAACTTACGAGGTGGGAGCGGCACTGGTATTAATTTTTTATCGTGATTTTATACGGTATTAGACACTGTAAAATGTGGTCCTTGTTCCTCTGTACAGGCAGTATTTCAGTGGATTATGCATTAAGGCTTCGTTTTGAGGCCAATAGCTAGAGAACCGTTGAAATTGGGAGTGTGAAATTTATTGTGGCGATAGACCGAAGGTACAATTGCATGTTATATTCGCAAAATGTTTGTAGGGTAATCTTACAAACATCATTATGACGTAACCCTTCGTCGTTGTACACAACAAATTTAACACATGCAAAATACATACGTAATTGTTTAGTTCCTCATGAAGCAAAACAGAATCATTAATCACTGCGTAGCCTGTCCTTGCGACAGGTCTACGGCCTCTTGTAAAGCGCGTTCTGCAGAGAGTAGGATATAATGCTTCATCTTTCAAACTACATTATCTTCTCTTTTCCTTAATATCAACCAGTAGTTGCTTACGTCTTCTTCCCCTCTTCTCTTCCCTTTTTTCTTTCCTCGAGTAACTTGTTTTATAAGGGTGATGTTATGGAAGGTGTCACCAGTCCAGTTAGTCTATCTTCGCTGTAATGTATGCAGAATATTCCTCTTTTTCTTGCTAATTTTAATACGTAATACAAAATGACAACACCAGTAGGTATTTAAATGCAGAACTAAATTAAAACGCAGTATAAAACTAGACTCTGTGCATTTTTGTTAGAACTCTTCGTTTGCATGTTAGATGAATGCAGTAAAGTAGTACAATGGTGTAAGAAGGTAAAGGTAAAGCAATCCCTGTACGGACCTATTACAGGCCCCTAGGGTTCCAAGAGCTGGATGCTCCCAGGTTTGGAGACAGTAGCCACGTGTAGGTGAAGATTGTGAGCCGTATTCACCGGCCGCCTTCACCCCCCAGGAAAAATGCCCAGTACTCATTTCTTTCAGAGACTTATTCGACTCCAAGACCATAGTGGGGCCGGAAGGATTGTGTCAGTGATATATTCCAATGACAACAGTGGCGTGAGAAACTAGGCCAAGATAAAGAGACACTGTATTTATTTATTTATCGGAGTGAGTAGCGGAGAATTCGGCTAATCCGTCGGTATAGTATATTTGAGGCAAAATGTAAAGGCGTACGCATTTCTTTTGTACCGAAAGGAACTATGTTGTTCAGGAAGAGTCGCTAAGATAGAATTGCTCGTGTGTAAGAAGTGGTGTGGACCTTGAGGCAGCTTCCTGAGCGGTTATACATTGCGCTAAAACATGACGTGTTCCGGCCAGAAATCCAGTCTATCGAACGTGTTTGCATTACATGCTAGTGAATTAGGAAATCGCTCTTGTAATTGTACGGTTCCTTCCGACACTGCATGACGTGGAAACAGGAATATTCTGGCGCAATGCGGTATAAAGTTATTGATATTTTAAGGAAAACAAACTGCTAGACTTTAATTTATTAATTGTCCAACAAGAAGCGACTGTGTTCAGTTTATTATATTTCTGTAGACAGCTCTACATGTTTCGGGTGTTGACACCCATCATCAAGAGCTGGTACAGCTGTAATTACATCTTTTGGCACTGGTCAACCGGGTCTCCTACCATCCGCTCTCGTTGTTGATTTGCAACAACGACAGCGGATGGTAGCAGACCCGGTTGATCAGTGCCAAAAGATGTAATTACATTTGTACGAGCTTCTGATGATGGTTGACAACACCCGAAACATGTAGAGCTGCCTACAAAAATATAATTAACTGAATACAGTCGCATCTTGTTGGACAGTTATTCAATTCGATTCATGATTCACAGACCCATTAATATAAAGAAACTGCTAGACTTGAATTCCGAGAGTGGCTGAACATATGAAGAGTTTAGCATACAGAAAAATATTTCTATACAAGTCAGATTTACTCGTTACATATTATTAGGCAGTGTAAAAGTTCCACGCAGTTAACTACGCCTCCGTGGTCCGGGATGTGACATTTTACATTTAGATATTATGTTTTTCTGGATTTTTCTTATCCTGATACTCTTAACTGAATATAACCATCTTCTGGAAACGAATCTATTTTCATACTCATTGGTGGAGATTATCTCGGTCTGGCTAATCTACGGAGTGGTTATTTTCCAACCCTCTTACCTCAGGACGGAAAACAATTTTCCAAAATTCTCTGTCTATTTCGAAACAGAAATACAGTGGGTAGAGGCCAGAAATCCCAGCGATGCTGATAGTATTAGTACGCAACCATATACACTTTGTTTACCTGGTGTAGCTTATATTCGTATTGTGCGTTTGGCGGGGAGAAGAGATTTAAATAAGCTGAACGGTGAGATATGTGGATCATGTTCATGGATATCTGAGGTTGGGTTTCATTTCGGACGTAACTGTGTCATATCAGACCCCACGAGCACCTACTCGCCCTGAAACTGACAAATACAATAAATTCAGTGTAGGAAATATAATATATATCAAGAAATATGTTTGATGAAATGAAAAAAAAAATCAGAATTAAAGTAGCCACGAGACAGGAAAATGGGGCTTAAGGAAGAGCGTGAATAAAAAGTAGAGATCGAGAAGATTGGGGAACTTAATGATTCAGAAAATTGAAGCAAATCACTTCGCAGATCCATTTGCTGGAAGGCCGCACACTTCTTAACTCTTTCCCTGACTTCGTTTCCCACTCCACTCAATAACTCTCTTCCTCTAGACCTATTCCTCTCTGTTCCTCTCAAAAGACCCATGTCACGATGAGAAAATTAAAACTACTTAAATGGAAATGTGCAAAATGTACAGAGAGGAACACACCGAATGAATACGAATGAGTTGAAGAAAGGATACTCAAATTGTTGGGCGAGCCTCTTAACGGTCTGTAAGCGTTTTTAAAAGTTGATGGTCGTATTCATTGTTACGAAGGGAAGGCAGGAAGTACAGTTGAGTGCACAAGTTATTGTAAAATTGAAGTCAAAGAGACGTCTGCATTGAACGTAGGATACGGTATAATCCGAAATGTAGGAAGACGCGTTCTTGAATTTTTCATTTTAATAGCCTTTGAAGAATTTGTAAACTGGTCTGTCTTGGTACGTTTATCCTTTCGCAAAGAGTCTTGCTTGTAACGATGTATGTTTTGGTTTTGTGGAACATTTAGTTGTGCTTTTAATAGGGAACTTAAACAGTAATTCACGAAACTTCCACTTTCATGAAGTTTTGCTTTTTAACATTTCCTGCTGAACCCATCTGGTCAGCAGACTCAACGTCTGGAATAATCACTTGTGTCCTTACTGTCCCACATTTCCGCTACCAGACGGGCCCCTCCGAGTGGTAACCATGACGAGAAAACGTGTCTAGAACCTACAAGTTTGTCATTTGTAGTTTGACTTTCATGAACCTCCCATAAATGTTTAAAAACCCGCTTTCAAGTAGAATAAACAATTAAGCCCCTATTTTATCTCATTACAATAATCTTGTAAGCTTGATTTCTGGCAACACGATTGTACGCGATACATTTCTAATGTCTTTTTGGAAGAACACTTAATTACATTGTGGGTGTCGGATTCAACTTGTTTTTAATAGTCGATTGAAAAGTGCTCACAAACTTGCCTCATTCAATCCCTGTAAAGTTTTTAATTCTTCGTGTTTACTTCATAGTTTTTAACCTTTTGACGCCTAATGTCAACTATAGTGGTCGTACCGCACCGCTAACCTGTAAAGTTGCATTTTATATATTTATTCAACAAATATAGGTACTGAATATTTTAAACATGGTATATACT
>Ga0131853_10025501_pt1 | contig 10654 bp, 5 predicted proteins | sample TergutLab28metaG_FD_92764 | JGI IMG/M metagenome (GOLD analysis project Ga0131853, IMG submission 92764) | Labiotermes labralis P1 segment gut microbial communities from Petit-Saut dam, French Guiana - Lab288 P1 (version 2) (version 2) | ecosystem: Host-associated > Arthropoda: Insects >... | reverse complement strand
GGGGGACAGAGCAAGACCATTATTATATTTTTTGTGCATTTGAAAGTGTTTCCTAGAGCAAAAAATTACTAATAACCCAGTATTAAAAGGAAACAGCTTTCCTGTATTTAACATTATTAAACTGATCTCACAATGAGTAACGGTCACAACAGATTTATCACTGTAGGCAGTAGTGACATTAAACATGCAACAGAATGCAGTGGAGTGTCACTGATGATGTGATCGGGGATGACAAAAAATGTTTTTGCACAAGAACTTAATTGTTAGTGGTGTACATACAAGTGTAATATGATACTGAGCAGTGGCACACAAAGTACAGCTTCCCAATATCTTCTGTCTTAACACTCAAGTTAATTACCTTTTAAGGACTGCCACAAAGGTTGCTAATGATTTCCTTGAATCATATGAATCTCCATATTTGTTTAGCATGTCTTCAACTTCTGCTGTGGTTCCCCCAACAATTGTCTGAATACTGTAAAATGGATATCACATGTTTATGTACCTCAATTATGTATTTAATCACAATGGATATAATCAATTTACACAAGCATAATTCAGTCCATAAAAACTTAAATCCACTACTACTGAATACATGCAACAGCAGGTCACATTATCCTTATAAATTATGTATGTTCTCAATACCTGTGTATGAGAAACACAGAAATGTAACATAATTATTTTCTTCGATGTCTCCAGGCAAATTCTGGGGCAATACCTTGAAATAACCAACAGCTCTTACATATACAACCAACCCTACATCTTTCATTCGACACTATGTGAGGCATGAACCAGGGGAGTGGGGGGCATCAGGGTTGCAGTATTCAAATTGAAATTTAAAGAGAAAGTACTTTTGTGGGCACGGTAATATACAATTTTTTACGTGAATTACTCTTCAGCTGAAGTCACCCACTGAAATCACCTGACAACTAGTATTGGAATTTTCAAAAAATAAAATTAAAACGTTGAAAGTCCAAGATCAAGAGGGGGGGGAGGGGGGGGGGAAGATTAGACCTTGTGATTCAAGTTATGTGAGTGATCATGAAACATGCAGTTATATTTATGACATGAATTTTACAATGTAGTTTTTGAAATGAAATATAAATTATACACCACCTCAAAGTCAGCCCGCCTCAGTGAAATATTCTGCGTTCGTGTCTGCTCTACATATTCCAATAACTGACACAGCACCTAACTTAAAAGACTTACTGAGATATACTGCCTTTTTCTCCATTCTGTTGCTACACATAAGGTGTTTGGTTTACGTATTAATCAGCAAATACTGTATTTGTGAGAATTAAGTGTCGGCACTGTGACCACAGATGTTAATTAGGTGTATGTCACATAAACAAATATCTGGAGCAAAGACACCTCAGTCAGTATCATAACTAGGCTACATACTGCACAGCTGAGGAACTGGTATTTGACTCCCAAATGATGATGTGACCAGACAGCTCTTGCAGCCCAACAACCTTTATCTAGTGTTATGGTTAAGAATGTTACACATCTGCACCTCTGTCTACAGAGTGTGGTGCTTAACTGAACATATGGCAAATTTTTACAAATAAATACCTTTTCAGTGTGTCCAGCTGTTGACGAAGTTCCTTTGCTGCCACCTTAGCATCTTCAGCATCTTTGTTTTGTGCTTGCAGATACTTTATTTGATCCTTAAATAGTGATATTGTTGATTCCAGTGAACGAATCTTGAATTCCAGTGTTTTGATCTCTTCTCTAGAATACCATATATAGTGACAATGAATTCTGGTTTCAGGGAATGTTATGATTTTTTCACAAATCCAAACTTCTTAGAATGGCAAAGGGCTAATAGGATGATTATACTTAATTAAATTACAGGCACCACGGAAAAGTTTTATGTTTGTATAACAAGTACAGTATTTATTTTGCAAATATATGAAAGCTGGTAATTCACTTTGTGAACTGGAGCCATCTGTTGTCAGTCTCATTAGAGGCCACTTTACTGAACAATTAACAAAATTTAATTTTACAGAATTCTGATCATGGTACATCACGTTTAAAACCACCTGGTTTTTGGGTCGTCCACCATCCAAATTTTAACAGAAAGTTTTGGTATCTCACTCCATTTACATCTTCATGTCAAGGCACTGTGAAGCACTTACCTGATGACAGAAACATAACTAGTTTCCAAAGCATTGCACTAAATTGTTGTATTTTTAATTAAAGGATGACAGACAAATTATAGAAAAATGTGGTTTTAAATTAGCAACATGTTTAGGCAGGCTGAAGGCCATTATATTCATTCACTCAAACAACAGATATATATTTTTGTAAGCTGTGATTTCTTCTTCCTTTGTGAGAAATTTCAGTGAATTTCTGTACTGCAGATTTGGAAATTTAAGAATTAGAAGCTCAGCAATAATTGTTATTCATTACTGCAATGCTTGTTATTCATGATGTGTTTGTAGACTTAAATGTTGCTCCTGCTTTTAATAAAATGACCAAAAGTATGGAGAGTACTGTTTGCAAAGATTAGTTTTCATATGGCACAAGTGGTTCAAAGCAATACAACACTTTGTCACAGAGAAGGTGTAGTCACGACATTCACCCAAATCAGATTCCTTGTGTAGAAGAAACAATGAGGATCAGTGAACTGCAGCAATTTATACTAAAGTCCTGCATTCAAAATTCTGCTGTACTACCTGGGTTGGTGGGAGGGATGATTGGGTGGGGGACTGGAAGAAGGGAAAACTATACTGTACAATGCATACATACATATACATACATTCCATGGATCCAAGTGTGTCATAGAGAAAACAGGATGTGGAAGAAGTAATAAATACACAAGATACACAAATTTACATTGTAAAATACTACAAACATTTTACAAAAGCAGTATTATTAATCATCTTTACAAATAAAAAAAACCATCTATAGAGTGAGTGGAGTATGTATGTAGATACTTTCAAACAGCTACTTTAAATTTTGCCTTGTCATTCTCAAGGATTGTCACGCTAGGTGGTAAACTGTTGAAAATTTTTAAGCCAGCAAAGACTGCACTTCCTTGAAAACAGAATAGGTTGGCATTTTTTCTAAGATGGTGATGCTTATTCCTTGTATTAATATTGTGTATAGATGAATTTGTTTTAAAAATTTCATGCTTATTGATAATGAAGCTCATTAAAGAAAGTGTATACTGGCATGGAATAGGTAGAATCTCTAATTGTTGAAACAGACTAACACATGAGGTTCTGGGTTGTGCACCAGTCACAATTCTGATGATTTTTTTTTGTAAAGTGAACATCTCTTCACTGCTGGAAGAGTAATCCCAAAAAATTATTCCATATTTTAAAACAGAATGAAAGTATCCACATTAAACTTATTTGAGTGTGTTAATGTTACCGATGTGGAATACGACTTAACGGCGTAACATATTCCACTAAACTTAGGAATCACTTGTTCAATACTGTTTATCCACTTTGGGTGGTTATCAAATAGTAAACCAAGAAATTTTGTATTTACCCTCTCTTCTATATATTATTCTTTTTTACCAATATGTAATGTAGCATGTGATGAATTCTTTATTATGAATTTCATTACATTCATGTTATCTAAGTCTTTAATCAAATTATTATCAGCAAACCATTTAATCACATGAGACAGAACTAAATTTTACACTGAATAGAAATCTACAAAATTTCTTCTTGAAATTATGACACTAGTATCATCAGCAAATAATATTGTTTCCCATACAGAATTTATTCTCAGGGGAAGGTCATTTATACATATATGTATATCATGAACAGAGGCCCTAGAATTGATCTGTGGTGAACTCCATGTTTCAACATACCCCAGTCAGAGAAAAAAATTTGAGCTTTATTAAGTTATTTTCCTTCAACTGTCTGTTTTCTAATAGTTAAATAGGACCTGAACCAAACTTCAGATACTCCACATATTCAACAAAAATGTAATTTAGCTAAAATTTCATGATTCCTGCAATCAAAAGCCTTTGCCAATCACAGAAAATTCCTCCAAAATACATTTTTTGGTTAACAGATTTGAATACACTGTTAGTCTAAAGGATGCATCTTCCACTCACACCCCTTTCCTCTAGGTTTTAACCGTACTGTTCTGTGACTGTTATGTTGTTAGTATGCAGGTGTTGGCTGATTCTACTGCTCACAGCTTTCTTGAGTGCCTTAGAAAAAAATGTTAATAATGATATAGGCCTATAATTTGTCATACAACTTTTGTATCTTTCTTGCAGAGTGGTTTTACTTTTAAGACAGCCAGGAAAAATACTGGTATATAGCAAGTGACTATAAATGTAGTTTAATGGATGACTAATGAGAATTGCACAAGTTTTTAGTATTGTAGCTGTTATTTCATCGTAACCTGATGATTTTTTTTGGTTTTAGGGAATGCATTATACTTTTAATCTCACCTTCAGTGATGGGGATTATTTTTATGCTGGGGAAGTTTCAATAAAATTAATCTTTTAAAACTGAGACACCATCTCCTTTCTCCATTTGTTGCATGTTTAATTTTTCAGTAATTGTTGAATTATTGAAGGTATCTGCCACGTTTATTGGATCCTTTAATTTTGATCATTCACAAGTAAGGTGGGAACCTGTTCCACCGAACGTACTTTTCTTGTGTGTTCCATGTGGTTTTTATTTTGTTATTAGATTTTGCTATAAGTCTACTGTAGTGTTGCATCATAACTTTCTTCATAACTTTTCTTATTTATTTTATTTAATATAATGCACTTTTGTTTTTGGATCACTGCTGTTCTTAGTTAAGGCACACAGATTTCTTTTACATTTGGAAGATATTTTTTTATTCCTTGTGTAATCCAGTCATTGTTGTCTTTCATACTTTTTTATTTAATTGGAAAACTAGCTTGGAAAGTGTTTAAGAAAGTCCTTAGAAATGAGTTAAACATATGGTTAGGATCTGTATCTATAAAAATAGGTTCCCAGATTTCTTTTTTTTTTTTAGTAGAGTCTGAAAGTTCATAAATGTTTCATTGTCTATTAATATGGTTCTCTGCTTCAAAGAAAATTTGTTTATTGTTGCATATATATTTTTAATTGTATTTGAGCATTGTGGTCTGATAGCCCATTTATTTAGGGAAATAAAGAAGGTAAATTTATTCTACTGTTATCCACAAACATATTATCAAAGGCACTGCTTAAGTTATTCTGAATTCTTGTTGCAAAACTTACTGTGTGCGACAGACTGACTGTTGCTAATAATGAGGCTAGTTGTTTTTTTCTGGTTAATTTTTAATCAGATAATCTGTGTTTATATCTTCAAAAATTAAAAGTTCCACAATAGGTGTGGGTTTCAGTCAATAACACAACAATATATATTGTTGTGTTATTGACTGATACCCACACCTACTGTTTATATACACACAATGGGGATGGCTCATTTTAGAATTAAAAGTTCCAATTTAGGTTTATACAGAAATTTCAAAGCATCATCTAGATTCTTTATAAATTCATTAAAATCTCCTGTAGGAACTCTGTATGAGCTTAATATAATTAATTTAGATGATTTAGTCTGCAGTTCAACAGCACAAATTTCCAAATCCTTTTCTTGACAGTATGTGAAATAATAATTAAGCTGAAACACAGGTCTTTATGAACAAAAATACACACACCTCCATTCTGTAGATTTTGACAGCAGAAATATGATCCTAATATATAGCCTGGTAATGTGAGATGTAGCAGGTCCTGTTCCTCCATGTGATGCTAACTACAACATAGTATCTGGTGATTAATATTATCTATTCCTAAAGAATTCATGCATTCAACAGTTTTGCTTCTTAGTCCCCTAATATTTTGATGAAAGGTTTGTAGTGAATTACATGAATGTACAGGTCTATCTTGGTTTCTGAACTCTAGGTAATTACAATCAATACATTTTAGGAATCTTCGTGCTTTTGCTTTTAAGCTAAAAAAGGGGAGGCCTTTGCACCGGTGATGACAGGCATACTAGCTCCATCTTGGAATGCAAAAGGTGCCAGAGATAAACAAGTCACTGCAGAAGTGTAAGCCTATGCTCCCTTGGTGTCTTCACCTGGCAGCACATGGTTTCTACTCATTTTAAGACTAAACCTGGGACTGAATGATCACCACACTTCTTCTGAAGAAGTTAAAGCTATCACAGCGGCACTTTGGAAAATAACAAGTGGAGGTTTCTAACAGCCACTTAACAACTAGATGCAGTGGTAGAAGAAACATGTACATCTCCAATGAGGTCACTTCAAGGTAAAAAGTGTTGCTTGATATCATCAATGATGAACGAAGTGATGAAAGGTTCAGTGCACAAGATAAACACACAGTCTTGTAGTTTAACAGCATAATATGATAAATGAGAATTTCATAAGCATTATTGATAATACTGTCATGGAATCTTCAGGGATGTTTAGAGATCCCATTCCTTAAAAAGTAAGAACCGTGACACTTAATAACATTCAGATGGAGTGGTGGGGGGGGGATCCAGCACACAATAAAAAGGCAGAGTAATTCATTAATCTTGCTACCAGAAAACTCAGCAAACAAAATTATTACACACAGACAGAAGAATGAAACAACAACAACAACAACAACCAGACACCAAGTTAACATACAGACTCTTCTTTGTATATCCATTCCTCATCTTCACAGTTTCAGTCCAGACTTTAATAACTAAAATACACATCTTCCCTTCCCTCTCCCACTTTCTGTTAGAGGCTGAATGATGGTTGTTCTACTCCCACACATGGTTTCTCCCACCATGGTTGTCACACTATTTGTATGCACTCTCAAAAATGCTGGATTTTTATGACTTGGAAACCCATGATGTTTGGCATCTTGAACCAAATAACGTGGGACACCAGGTCACAGCTTCATAAAGCCCACAACACTGGCCAAACCTTTTTTGAATGAAGCATCACGATGTGCTTGTAACATAATATAATATTAAATAATTGACTGTGCTGACATACACTATTTAATATTATATTACTGGCAAAAGTGGGATGAATGGAATCGTTTGGGATGTAGTGAATTCCAAAGCTGTCAATTCTACTGTCTCTGAAGGAATGAGGCCATTTTTTTATTTTGTTAGCACAAACTAAAGATCCTTTCATGAATGGTACTGAAATGCCCCCTTTTGCCCCAAAAAATTCCTTTGCAGGTTCTATTTGCTCCCTTCAGTAACACAGTATTGTCAGTTTTATCTAGTGTCATACTTTCTGTTCTGTAACATGGAATTTCCATGAAGCAGTGAAAGTGCTAGTTTCTTCCACATGTGTACTTACCATTGAATGAATATTACTATCATAACAGCAATGCATTGTTTTTTGTCCTTTAGATGCTGCTCTGTCTTTATTTTCAACATGATTGCCCATGATTTTTACAGAATACTTTCACTTTAACAACTTTGCACTTGAATAATCTGACTTTAAATGAGCTGTGAGCATATCGAGAATGAAATCGGAAGTATAAAATAATGTGTATAATTATTGTATCACACAGTTTAGACTATACATTTGCATGAAAGTGATGTTGGTGAAACATCAATTACAGACTGGTATGCAGCACCATACATTATATAAAGTTAAAAGAAACCCCATTACATGCCAAGCAGGCATATAAGGGAGGCAGAAGTATTGCCCAACCCATACTCAACCTCGGCGCTAGAAGGAGTGGGTAGTCAATACCATGCCCCAGCTGCATTACCCTCAGAAAAGAGACATCTTATATACAGCATTAAAAAATTTGGGATAATTAGAAACCTATTTTCAAAAATACAGGTTGGCTAAAATTATTTAGTATGCCAGCTGGCCTTTGTCTAAAAGGTGCATGTGTGTACACTTGTTTCTCCTTTATTACTTTGGTTACTGTGTCCCATTTTTTTCTCCAAAGACATGTCTAAGGGCCAGTGGTAGGGCTGAAAGAAAGGTAGGCCTACTTCCAAGAAATGATTAAGTGAAGAGTTTGAAGTAGATACATTTACTACATACAAAACCCATTATGTAGGAATGTAAGGTGTGACTTATGACAGGTAATACTGTCCATAATGTATTTCATCCATAAGTTTTTGATACCCACTGGCATTTCATTGTCATGTGGCATGCTGCAGAAACCTGAGAAATATTAATTTGTTTATTCACAGATGACAAACATGAAGGTTGCTGCGTGATATCATTTAACTCGCTGAGTCACTTTCTTTATATTGATATATAGACAGGTTATGTCAGTGAAACACCACACTAAATAAAGTGCCAACAGGATAAGTGAGGCATATAATCATTTACACAATATTATCACAAAGTAGTTTCCTTCACTTCTATATATATAAATACATGTAGCATTTATCACTAACCTTAATCCTTTATTTTGAATGTTCAAATTGTGATTTTCTTCAGTAGCATTTTTAATATCTGTATCTTTTAGATGAATCTGAAATTTCAGATTATCAATCTTGTTACGTAAAACACTAGTATCTTCTTCTAGTTCGTTGCTCGCAACATTAAAATAAACTCGATGGATTGTCTTCTGAGTGGTCTTGTTTCGACACTGTGGACAGGACTTGGATCTAAATTGGGAACAAATAATTAACTTGACATAAGAGACATTAATCTATGACTTCTGACATTAACATAAATAGTAATGTTTGGTTAGATTATAAACAAGTTGCAAAGACGCGAAAATCATTTATACCCACAAGTCTTGAAAACAGTTTTACCTAGTTTACCAAACTCTGATTCACCAATATGGATCAATATATAGAAAGACAGATACAATACACAGATAGCTGCCTTCCAAAGATCCTAGAAGTTAAAGCATAGGACAAGTCAGAGTATAATATAACTTGAATATAAAATACAGCAAATATGATTACTGAATATTTTCCATTAACAAGTACAGTACATTAGACTAAATCATATACACAAATACATTATTAACAGACACTTAGGAATTTTCAAAACTGTGCACTGAGAGATAACTAGAGGTTACAACATTTGAAATACGTCTGTTACCAAGTCAGTCATCGGTATCCAACCATATGAATGTCATGCAAGGTTACTCCATGTACAGGCATCCCCTCTTTATAGTGTGCTTCATTAAGCACTTTTTTACTATAGCACTCTTGCGCCTCTCCCCACTTCTTTTAAGTTTTTGTACTTTCTGCAAAAATGATACTCTCTTGAACTTGTATCTGAGCAATTGCAACTGTATTTATGCATAAACTCACACAGGCTGAGTACAGCAAGTCAGCACTAGCAACTTGTGGAATTGAGTCGAGCAATTACCATGCCTTTGAAGCAGGAAGCTATGAGAAATGAAAGAAGTGCGTAACCATAGTTTACTTTTGTATTTTAAGTGGTGTATTATAAATGATGTCTTATCTTGTGTATTTAGTGTGCTGTGATTAGTTTTTTCCTTACTATCCTGATGAATCAAAAGTATGAAAACACACGTGAAAAAAGCTTCTGTACAGATACATAAGAAGAGTGTGTCATTAGCACCAAAGTTGAATGTCATTAGATGCATCACACAAGAGTGCCAGATCAGTGTTTGCAAAGCATCAGACTTGACTTAAGGTGATCATCTGTACAAGTTGTTTTCAAGAACAACATTAATCAAAAAGACACCGTGTCAACAAACACTTATTTTTATTTGTTTTAGTAAGACAAAATGTTACATTTTATTTATAAAAAGCATGTCTTTACTCTGTACTTACTTTAATTTGGATTTCAGTACTGCAATATAATATTTATTCATGGCAACTGAGTTGTCACCCGATGGCAGTGGTTATTTTACATGTATACAAAATATGAAATTGGTTACTAATAAATGTCAGTCGGGAGGGCTACATGAGAAGCATGTAGTGGCAACTTGGAATCTTGGGAAACATCTCAGCATTTGCTTATAGACACAGGGAAACCAAGAAAAACCTGTGTCGAGGTGGCTGGTCGCAGGACCTTCTGAATACTGACTTCTAGCCAGGAGTCCAGCATCTAAAGTAAAAACAGCAGTACACACACACAGTACAACAAATACACATAAGATAACAACAATACACACAAGATATCTTAAAATACCACATGCTGAAAAGGTGAACAACACCAAGGTAAGAAAGTACTCTTCATGTCACTTGTACGTCTGATTCTTGAATACAGGGCTGCGTGCTGGGATCCGTAGAGGGTGGGACAAATAAGTGTGTTAGACAGGGTGCAAAAGAAAGAGGCCAAATTTGCACATCATACGAGCAGTTCAAACTGGGAAACTTTGCCATTGGGTGGAAAGTTATCACGCATATGTGCCCTCTTCAAAGCGTACTCTGAAGAACGGGCGTGGAAGGCTATAGGTGACAGACTACAATGGCCACACTATCTGAGCAGGGTACATCATGAATGGAAAATTAGGAGTAGGAGGCTAAGGACAGATATAGGGAAATATTCCTTTGTGAAAACGATCATCCAACACTGGAACCAGTTACCTGCATTATGTATGACGTTCCAAGTATAGCTGTCTTTTGTAGTGAATCTATCGAGTGATTTCCTGGTATAGTTTCCAAATTTTTCTTTAAGCTTCTCGTTACTATTCCAGTGGCTCCAATTATTACTGGTACAATCGTACATTTCAGGTTCCACATTCGTTGTATCTCTATACACAAACTC
>Ga0131853_10025499_pt1 | contig 10655 bp, 4 predicted proteins | sample TergutLab28metaG_FD_92764 | JGI IMG/M metagenome (GOLD analysis project Ga0131853, IMG submission 92764) | Labiotermes labralis P1 segment gut microbial communities from Petit-Saut dam, French Guiana - Lab288 P1 (version 2) (version 2) | ecosystem: Host-associated > Arthropoda: Insects >... | reverse complement strand
AGTTGAACATCCGGTGAACATCAGCGCACTAAAAAGGAAGGAATTTTATGCTTTAGTGGTTTCATGCTTAAACACAGCCTGCAAATAACAATAACTCTGTAGTTATAACTTTTCTAGAAAGCTCTAGCTAATAAGTAACCCACATGTAAACACTATGGGATCACAAAGTGGACAAAGCATCTGGTAAAGTAAGTGTAGGGGCCTGAAGATAACTAACATCTAGTCGAAACATGTAGCCTTACTCTGAATAAATAGATTGTGCTGACGTAAGTTCGTGTAATACTAATTGATTTTCAAGCACATCGTGATGCCTTCATTCAGAGTAACAAAGACTTCCAACTGATCATCACTATTTAACACCTCAGTGAAACTTACATAAAACCACGAATAAAAGAATTTGGGAACACTGAAATGAAATGTTTTGTTACTTGGTGACGGGCGATGTACATCGACGCCTTATATTGAAACCCGCAACCTTAACATGGTCATGGCGTCACTCAGAAACCATGTTTTGTCGATATGTAACAAATCAATGGTACTGTATCAGGGTGATTCTCTATTCCACTCTTACACCCTGTACCTGAAGTCCGATACTGTCTTAAGCTTTGTAACCAACCACCTCCCACACAGCAGGGTCCTTCTTGAGGGGCTATTAATAGGTCCTGTCTTACGGAGCAACACTAACTTGGCGAAGAGGTTCCAACATCTACAACAAACAAACAAACAAACAACTTTGTTGTTGCCGAGTGTCGAAATCGAAAAACCAGCGTTCCTCTCTCGTACTCGGGTGGTACCAGCCTAAGTGTCAGCTCAGAGACCGGTTGGCCTCAGGATTTTCGTGGTCTTCTTCAGTTCATTCGAGTAATGGGCCAGCAGGGGGCACGCCTCAAACTAGACAACCGCTTCCCACATCCTTTTCAGTTCATTACCCACTAATTGTCCTACCGTCCGACGAAGCACACCTGACACTGACAAAGCGTCGTAAAATAAACAAATAATAATAATAATACACACTTCCTCAGTCTTGGTCGCTGTTACAGTTCTCCCTTCGCGATTTACGTCACCTGAACAGGGTTACGTTTCCAAAATCCAGGCACGCGTTTCGTACGCAAGTCTCCACCCTTAGCTAGCTTTTTGGACGAATGGTTCGTTCGTCCTTAAATTCGAACACAACGGAAGTATCAGTACGGAGCTCCGGGCCAAACGTCGTAACGGAAGGACCAGCCTACAGCAGAGACATCACACTACTCGGCGATAAGAAAGGTAGACCGGAGACCCTTATTACATACGGGATTGTAACTGCCACAGAACATCCAGCATTGAAAGCAGCAGCCACTGTTTTCATGAAAGCAAAGAACAATATTATAACATTTTGCGTCTCTTTCTATGATGGCCAGATTTGACCCACCGAGTGCATCTTGGCCACCCTTACGGTATGAAACGTAGTTTCACAATGGCCGTACAAAATCCGTACCGCCAAGAGGCTAATTGGATTCAGTGACCTTCATAACCCGTCTTATGGTGGAAGTAAATCAGAATGGAATTGAGAGGCAGTGAAAGAAGGAAGGAGAGATATAAATTAACTGGTTCAGGGATTAAAAACCTGTGACGAATGTTCAACTGCCAGTATCAGTACGATACAATCAAATTCCAATGAGTATTCAAGCAAGAAGTAATGCCTGTATATAAACTTGTCACACAAACGGAATGCCAAATCAAACTGTTCTGCAGAGGCTATGATCAACTGCGCAAAACACTGTTTCGTAATTATCGAGCAGACAAATCAAATGTAAAAAAATGCGAATACCGATTAGATCGATCTTACATATCGGCCAAAACAGACAATTTCTCTTGTTGACAGTACAGAGAATCGAACAAACTACAGCAGCTATAGTGGGAAATACATATACAGCTTTTACTCTTTAACAATTAGTACACACTTTAATGAGTTAAAACATACAAACAAAAGACAAATTTTAAAAAAAATCAGTGCCCACGTCTTGGTCTACAAAAGTTGGCATTGGGACACCCGGTGACTATAAGTCTACTTATTTATTCTTATAATAAAACCAACTAGATGCCCTTACTTACTTACTTACTTACTTACTCCATGGTGCAGAGTCCTTCTTGAGAAGCTAACTGGTTTGCAGCTAGTCAAGAAATACCCCGCATTTCACGGAACCCGAAGGCTCATTACCGCACTCACAAGCGTCCGCCACCTGTCTCTATCCTGGGCCAGCCCAGTCCAGTCCATATACCCACATCCCACCTCCTGGAGATCCATCCTAATATTATCCACCCACCTACGCCTAGGTCTCCCCAGTGGTCTCCTTCCCTCCGGTTTCCTCAGCAAGACCCTATACACCTCCCTCTCCTCACCCACTAGATGCCCTAATTTCTCAAATTTATTTTTAGATTAAAACTCTACATGTTTCGGACAGATTCTCTGTCCATCGTCAGGAGTTTTTTTCACTGTACACACAGAAATGGTGTATGTCATACAGGTTTGCTGACTGCTTGCGAGCAGGATGAGGATGGTTCCAATCTGATCCTGCTCGCAAGCTGTCAGCAAACCCGTATGACATTTACCATTGCTGTGTGCACAGTGAAAAACTCCTGATGATGGACAGAGGAACTGTCCGAAACATGCAGTTTTATCCAAAAATAAATTCGAGGAATTAGTGCATCTAGTTGGTTTCATTATAAGAATTCATCACGATGCACGGTCACATGAACGTCAAATTCTACTTATTTAGGATATTTACTGGCTCTGGTCGCTCCTAGAATATCTAGTTTTTGCTTGGCATGATCTACAAGTATTTAAACAATAAAGCCCTGCGACGGGACCAACTTTCACGTCAGTATCACTGTAGACTGACTTCATTTAATTTCAGAAACACCTAACCTACCTCTGCAATTACACATATTTACGATTGGCGTTACTAAATGCAAGAAGTAGCCCTTCCTCACACGGGAAATTAGTGATTTCCTCCTTAACTATCTAAGACCCAGAGATGACGACATGTACCATTAAGTTTTGCATTCAAAAATTCCACACTGTCCACGCAGTATATTTGTGGTTTGTGTGGCTCTCAGAACAAACAGCTATATTTCCCTAAACGGCATCAACTTCATGGTTTTTATAACAGAGACGGAGTGTGTCTACTGGGCGGTAAGAATTGAATATTTAAATAAATTTTGGTTAACGTTCTTCTTTAAATGGATTACATCACAAAAAAAAAGGCCGAATCGTTTAGGGGAAAAGGAATATGAAACACATTAAAAAAAATAAAGTTCACCCAAGTAACTTCCCAAAATGGGATGGAAATTTGAATCGCATCCATAAAGTCCACCACAGTACATGTACTTGCACACCATTACAACATGCCTGGCTAGCATACAAACTGGAAAAAGTAAGGGAAACATTTTATAATTAACTTGGAGATTATCTACTAAGTACAATAAATTAATTAAACAAAAAAAAGCCTGAAGCTGTCTGTAATGCTGTGCGTACCTTTCAAAACTTTCAGCACTTGCAAAAGCATTCCGATCTCATAACGATGACTACGAAAGTCTCATACTGTCGGTAACATCTGAATGATGTCTTTATAGACCTTCATCAGTGGGACTGGTCAGTGCCCCCTTCCCCGCAAGATAAGCGAAGTCAGTCCCAGATCTCACACGAGGGATCCAGAAAACTGCTTTCCGTCAGAAGAACCGAGTCCCGTCCGACATACTCCCCCTTCCCAAATCGCCTAATATGTACGTCTGCGGGTTCCTGCGCCGTAGGGCCTGTGACGGCCGTATCTACGGCACTCTTCTTCATTTAATTAAACTACGACTGAACGTGCTGTTATAAGTTACTGCACTGCAATATAAACTGCGCACTTCTCTTGATACAAACAAAAGAAAATGAACAAGATCTGTTGCGCTGTGCATTCGCTTACGGCCTGTTCAGGCTTAAGATTAAATCAATTGACAACAAAATAGCTTCTGGTTTCATTCAAACAACACAATATATTATTGCCCTCATCGTTGCACCGTGCATTTCGTAGAATTACTTTATCAACCAACAAATGCACTTACATAAAATAACACATTAAAACACTTAAAATCGCTCCGACATGTTTCGATCCTTAGATCATCCTCAGGGAGCTACGTTGTTCCTTGCTACAGTCAGTTTAAAAACATTCACAAAATAATTCCTTTATATTAACAGGGTGTTGTGGCAGCATGTCGTGTTGTGTAAGAGTACGTTGTTGGGAATGCGCAAGGCGTACGGAAATACGCTACGAAGATGAAGTCGCGCGGAGGAGTCTCAGGTTCGTGTCCAATGGCGGGTTTTACTATTTGTGGTTCTGGACCCTCGTTAACCGACGGCAAATTAGCAGTTAGGTATATGCGCTCTCATACGGTGAGGTGGTCGGATCAGCTTCACGATCGTTTCCGATGACGGACTCTGGTGTGGAGCCTGTGGGCTGTGTTACAATATAGTTACACTTGTTACATCAGGTCCTCTTACATAAACACTTTTTTTGGGGGGTCGCAAATTAATGCAACTCACGCACTGGCAGTTTCACAGTAAAATATGAAATCTGTCGATGCCGGATGTCCTTGGTGGTGTGGAATTCACTGTAACTGCGTAATAAACGCCGCCATCTCTGTATCAGAAACCAGGGTGCTGAATGCATTACCAAGAAACACTACTCCACATCTGCGTAAATCAACCAAGATCCTTGCGCTCGTGCAACACCAGTTTACCCGTATCACGTACAACCATAAACCTGGGACAAGCCGATAGCCGTACAGTGTCTGAGAAGGAAAAAACACTTGCAGTAACTCCACTGCAGCATAAAATCAAAGTCCGTACGTTATAGGATGACCTTAGTGCAGTGAGTAGCACTCATGCTACGTTTTCAAGTGGGTGCCGGGTTCTAATGTCACTTTATCCTATTACTCCAGACCATAACGCTCACATGGCTGAACAAAAATCTGTAATAAACGAAGACCTAATGAATGGTAAAATAATTACTAGGACGTATGCACAAAGAACCCCGCAAAAATCGCGCCCATTAGCTATGTCCGTCCGTATGTAATAACTTGACATTCGCTGAAAAGATTTGCACAAAAATTTACATTGAAAAATTTCTGTAAAATCTTACGACATATTCCAGTTTTTGTTATTTCAGCCTGAAAATATTTATGCTCTGCGTCGAGCCGATCACTCGTTCGGAGAGTCCTACCAACTGTGGTGCGTCGTTGTGTGTGATCTAGAAACCTCGCGAATGAGGAGGCCCTGGCCCACTGAGGACTGTCACACCAAAAGAACAAGAATATCGAAATATGAATATTACAAGTTATCATAATTAATATTTCTTGTTAATTTTATAATAAATGTTACTCTTACACTATTCGCTATCCTTTTCTTGGCAAAATATATATTCAGACTGCTTCAAGCAATAAGCAGGATCCAGTTACGTCTGACAGGCTGCCTAACAAAATATAATTGGTTATTAAAACTGTTCCCCGTTCAGACCGCATAGAATTAATGCGACATAATTGATGTTGTACATCTTCATGGCATTTGCCATACGTTTACACGGGTTAAATCGAAACATTTATATGCTTCAGCACTCTTTTAAATGAAAGCCAATATGCATATTTACAACCTCATATTACCATAAATGAGTATATTTATCCTCAGATATCACACATCACAGACTGAGACCATTCGAGCACAGTTTGCTGAGCAGAACATTAGGATATGAGGCAGTAACATGAAAATGGATGAAAATGCGTAACGAGGAAATTCAAAGTTTACTCTTCATTACATCATATTAAGGCTGCCTAATGAAGGAAGGGGAAACATGCGGGCCATCAAGCAGGCTCGGAATACCTGAGGCATTTACACGATTTTCGTCGCAAACCTTTAAATGAAAAGATCGCTTAGAATACAATGGCGTAGATGTGAAGGTATTATTAAAATCTATCCAAATAGCGTACGATGGTGTAAATTCAGTGCAACTGGCTCACAATATGTCGAGTTCTGGGCTCTTGCGAGTACGAAAATTAACTTTCGGATTAAATACAAGGCAAAGGGTCATTGGATAGCCGCGTGAACATTCGTTACTCAAGAAGGGCTCTAAAATATTGAGTTACAATTTGTGGATCAAAAATTAACTTTACTGTGCACGTCATTATCCAATACAACTGGGTCAAAACAGAATGCGAGGACAATACAGCAAATTAATGCATTTTCCTTTATAATGATCTTGTTCATAGGACAAAGAACAACTAAACTCCTGCGTGAGACTCGCTTCTTTGTATCTGAGTTGCAAGCAGATTTGTATGTACTGAATGGAATGCATTACACATAGGATTCAGAGGTCCTTCAATGCCTACCATATCGAACGGCCGGTGCACTTCACGTGTTCCTAACACACCTGTATTACATTCATGGGCATTACTGACACACTCTAAAGGACAATGCCAAGCGGCTAGAAATCTTGCTCTTATTAGGTAGGTCCCGAGTTCAATAACAGCCCGGACACGGCTGTCCTCAATCCCTTCTAATAAACGACAGTAGATCCAAAACTTCTTAAAATCAGACCAGGACCATTTCTGTCACAATTCTATGTTAAAATCGTCCTGCAAATGAAGACTATGTAAATATAAAATTGAATAAGAAGAAGAACTATTGATTAATCGGTTAACAAACTTACTTGTGACAGAAGCAAGAGGGCGCCGAAACGTCCGTTTACACTTACCTGCAACAAAAGAGAACATAAATGACAGAGAATTCAGTGACCGTAGCCCCTTCCCTGGGGCATAACTGCTTTAAACGCCAATTAAACCCACAAGAGACTACTCTCTTATGGGATGGACAGAACATACAGCATTCCTGGGGGAATAATGCAACTCGGTGACATGGGGAATTCGGTTCATATTTATTCAACGACTGAAAAAATTCCCACTCTTAATTCATCACCGTATTCACACAAGTCCGCCAATGGACCGTAACCTAAGCAATTCCATTCAATGAAATGCAGAAACTATTGCTGTACGGTCCGTACTAACATCTGCCTATCTACGTCTAAGTATCTCAAATGGTATCTTCCGCTGCGGTCTTACGTGCAATTATTTGGCAAGCTTCAAACTGTCCACACACACTTCCAAGTCTCTAGCTCCAAGAGTTCACCAGGTTATCACACAGATTATGTTGCCTTAAATGTAATCACTACCTCGCCAAAGCTACAAACAATTTTCAAGATTCTAGATAAACGAGGCCATCGTCGCTCCCACTTCAGCAGTTCGCACGATGAGCCATGTCAAGTGTTACGGACTATAAAGCGATACAATTAAAAACACAAATATATACATAACCGTTATGGCATGGAATTAATACAAATTTACAAAAAAAACACTGATTTATAACGTATTACGATTGCAGAGTTACACCGGCATGATAGTAACAGAAGTCTATCTTACGTCAGACCGACCAAGTCAGGAAACGTACGGTTCAGAAATAATTCCGGGGCTTTCGCTTCCTATCCTCAGAGCAGCTCTAAACTGTTAAAGCTTAGGGGAACATAAGATGTTTGCTGCATTTTTACAACCTTCGTTCGAAATACTTTCCACTCCGATAAATAATTAAACATATGAGCATACAAGAAACTGTCCGCTTTTCTCGACCGATATCAACAATTTTCCGGGGGGAAAAAAAAGAAGAGTTAACCCGAAAAATACCAAATTCCATACAAATCCGTTCAAAGGTTCTCGAGCTAAACTCGGTTAGACACACAGACTTGACAAATTTAATGGGTGCATTTTAGAATTTTTCGTTGTGACGGCGCTTGTTCGGGCTGCAAGGGCGGCAGCGTCTGCCCACAAATTACACCAGTCGACGCAAGAGGTTACAGCGCCCTTCAACTCTGGGTGTGACACTATCCTCGGTTGTTTAGATTACGATACGAAGCACAAAGCTTACACATGCACGATTACAATTTAAAATACAACTGGAGTCACTTTTATGTTAATACGTTAATCAGTCTTAATATTATCCTCATTACGTAATCGCCTACTATGCTTTTGCACGTGTGTTTCAGCTGTAGCTACCAGGTGTCCGCCCACATTGTGCAGACGATGCAAGTAAAATCAGCAGCAACAAACTGTTCGTTGGCTTCGGTGCAAAATGGACGTAAATATGAGAGAAACTGGTAAAGGCACATAAATTACACTAGTCAGTGATACAGCAGTGTTAAAAAACTGTCCCTTCTTCCACCGGTATGTGGATAGTTTCCCTGTCTCCATCACGTATGTCGTAGTTAGGGATTTAAAGAAGCAATATCAATTCTTATAATAAAACCAAATAGATGCACTAATTTCTCATGTTTATTTTTGAAATAGAACTCTACATGTTTCGGACAGTTCCTCTGTCCATCGTCAGGACTTTTTCAGTGTACACACAGCAGTGGTATAATGTCACACAGGTTTGCTGACAGCTTGCAATTGTCCGAAACATGTAGAGTTTTATTACAAAAATAAATTCGAGAAATTAGTGCATCTAGTTGGTTTTATTATAAGAATTTATCACGATGCACCGTCACCTGAACGTCAAAAAAGCAATAACAATGTTAACTCAGAAATTAAAATTTATTCGTGTATTTTTAAAAGAACATGCTGTAAATCGAAATTTAAATTGCATCAAAAAATTCTAAAGAATACTTACACACCACTTGAACAGTCGTGGATACCGTACAGACTGGTACGACAAGGAAGTACGCACATTTCATATGTTCGGGTGCTGTTCGTTACGCCCGAAGCAGATAACAGTGAAGTTTTTGTGCAGCACGCGCGAACACACTCGAAGACAGACGTGGTATTATTATCTCGCTGTCTATACCGCAGTAATAACACTTTACAACAACTGATAGATTTTCACAAAACTTGTATACATTTCTTGATACTGAAGGCCATTCCATATTTATACTTGTTCAATTTTCCCCGTAGATAATACCAATAGAATAACAGTCAAACTGGTGATTTGGGAACGCCCTCGGAAAATTACAACTCTCGTTGAAAGATAATTTGTATAATGTAAAACTACATGGAAGCTGCGAAACACCTACATCATCAATGCCAAACATGGCGACGGTACAGAACTGGGGGCTTATATCGGACCCTAAAAAAAATCTTCTTCGCGGAAAATGATCAAAGTAAGCACAAATTCCGAGCAGCAGCACTCAAATGAACTTGGCCACGACACCCTCTGGCACGACGATGAAGATTTTGGTTCCTAGAAAGCAGGCAATTTTTTTGACAACAATGTGTCCTTCTATGAAGAAAACATTACTTCCATCTATATTTTTATCCTGAAGGAGGAGGCAACGAAACGTAGGTACCCATCTACGAGACTATAAAATATTACAACACTGAAAACCGTAACAGAATCTTCATCATCGGGAACGCCTGCAAACTCAACCACCTGTTCACTGGTGCCATGGAACTGATTGAACTATCTGTTGCAAAAAGAAATTCAACAATTTAACTGTTACTGTAAAAAGGTAAAGCAGTCCCGTTACAGGCCTGGAGTGGCTCAGAGGGTTCCAGGAAGTTAAGGTTCCCAGATTTCGTGACAACGGCACAGAATGGTGGTAAGGTTGTCAGCCTTACGCAACGACCGTCTTTACCCCCAGGAAATGCTCCTGGTACTTATTTCTGTTAGAGGCTGCGTCGACCCCAGGGCCATAATGCGATCGGAAGGACTTTATGTCAATGAAAAATTCCAGTAACACCAGCTGGGATCGAACCAGCGACCATCCGATTTGTAGCACAGCACCTTAACCACTGTGCTACCGCGGTACCAAACTGTTACTGTGCTTTACAAAATAAAAGAAGCAAAAAATAATCCCCGAATAACATGTCGATAAAAACACCTTAAGGGAAAATGCTTACCGCCAGACTAGCCACTTGCTGCATTACCATACAAGCAACACATTCCTTGCATTTCATACTGGATACGAAAACTTCCTGTTTCGATTGGTCACGACGCAGGAATGCCACGTAACGCGCGTAATTTACAATGCAAAATGTGTGTCTACACCAGACCGGACGTAATCAGTGCGCAGTCTGATGTCATTATATTTCGTAAACACGTAATAGATGCCAAATGAAAACAACCGGCATGAGTGCACCAAGTACCAAGACAACCACACGATTTTCAGGAACAAACTTTCCTTTGAAATAAACGAATGGCAGAGAGCTGTTTGTAAGGATGACTGTCTACTGAGGAATTTTGCGTTTTCTAAACTGTCATGTTCATCACCGTTACCACAAAAACATACCTTTAAGACCCACCTTAATATTGTCATGGAATTGAAGAATAAACATCCAGACAGCTCCTCAGAAATCCCCAAAAAGAAACGTTACACGCATTACCTATTTATTTTCGTATTAAAATTCTGAAATGACGGAAGAATGTACGAAAAGAAGTCCACTTTGTTATGCGTATTGGACCGTGCATCATCTTGATATTTGAATAAAGGTTGACCAACTAGATGACACTTGCTTTATTATATATTGCTCAACATGTTTCAGTCGTTAATACGTCCATCTTCAGGAGCTAGCGAGTACTTGTTGTGTTGTGTAGGCTGACT